>WNGC01000386.1_pt1 | contig 40878 bp, 36 predicted proteins | sample 5400051 | NCBI WGS metagenome assembly WNGC01 (sample SAMN13153368, study PRJNA577476) | soil metagenome | isolation source: 20 cm soil or saprolite under grassland replicate 2 | place: USA:California | collected 2016-06-15
CCCCAATGTCAGCGGCCTGAGCTGCATTGCCGTAACTGTGAACTGGAGAGATTATGCCCAGCGCAGTGTAGTGATCTCTTCGGCAGTCAAACAATAACTGGCAGTCGGTTGGAGATAGTGAAGAGCGAGTATTGGGAAGGCAAAGGTCAATGCTAAGCAGAAAGCGGCTCAGGTTTCAGGGTTCAACGTTGAACGCTAGACATCACAGGGCTCACGCCGGATTTACCTTGGCTGAGCTTTTGGTCGCCATGCTGCTCAGCTCTATTATCATGGGAGGGGTTTACAGCGTCTACCGGATGCAGTCTCATACCATGAAGATACAAGAAAAACGTCTGGATGCCCAGGATTATGCGCGGTCCGTCCTCGATATGATGGTTCGAGAGATTAGAAACGCAGGGAATAATCCTAAGGGCGCTACAGGTGGAGCTAACTGTGCCGGTGGTAGCGCCGGTGCCCCCGGCGTTGTTACAGCCACGGCCACGACTTTCCGGTTCACTTACGATTTTCAGGGGACCACGGCGGGATCAGTACCAAATGGAACCTGTGACAATGCTGATGAAGATATCACTTATGCCTTGGATGCGACCTGTTCGGGAGGGGGATCTTTGGGCAATATCACCCGCAACGGCTCTGCTAATCCGTTGACGGACTGTAACGTCGTCACCAATAGTTTTACGATAAGTTATTTCAAGCAGGATGGGACGTCACTCACCGCACCCGTCACTGCTGGTAATCTGGCGCTCATTCAAAGGGTCCAGATCACTTTAACAGTTCAGTCTAAAAATCCCGACTCTCAGTTTGGTGGCCAACAGCTCGATGCGACGATGACGTCCAGTGTCGATCTGCGCAATCGGGGGTTACCCTCATAAGAAAGAATGGAGTGGTGGTTTGTGAAAACAATTTTGCGCAATGAACGCGGCCTCACCCTCGCAATAGTGCTGATGATGATGGTCGTCCTAATATCAATCACTGGAGCGGGTCTCCTCTTTAGCAGTCTCAATCTTAAAGCCTCTGCCAATCTCAAGGGGGGAACCGCAGCCATGCAGGCCGCCGATGCAGGTATCCAGCATGCCCTGGCGGCGATCCCTGTAGGGGGTGACTTTGATTCGTTGCTGACTGGTGGTGTTAGTGGGTTTCCATGCTACCCAGCATCCCCCTGCAATGGAAGCAGCAATAAGCCCACGCTTACCGGCTCGATTAACGGGTACAGTTACACCGCCGTGGTTGAGAACGATACAACTGTTGTCAATGAGACAGCGACCAACGACATCAATACAACCGTCATTCTTACTTCCACGGCAACGGGTCCTAATGGCTCAAACAGAAAGGTTAGGGCTTATATCGGGAGATTCCCGTGGATCCCGCCGGGGGCTATTTACCTTCCGGGCGACCCTAACTACATCGAGGCCACATTCAACGGGAACTCTTTCGGGATCAGAGGGGGGGATACCATTCCCGGCCTACCTGAGGGATCGGGCTCGAAAAGCCCCATTCCCGGAATTGCTACGACCTATAGCGGCACAACCACAGAGATTGTTGGGCCTTCAGGATCGCTCAGTAGCAGCCAGTACGGTGCGGTTACCGGTCAAGGAAGCAATCCCAGTGTGTCAACCTCTTCCACCATTCTCGATGTCTATCAGCTGGCTCAGAATCTGATCGCACTAGGGGTGGAAGGAGTAGACAAACAAACGTTGGACCATGGAAATTACTCCAGCGGCATATGGGGGACGACTCTCCTCCCCAAGATCACCCACATAACTGGCGACGCGACTATGACAGGATCTTTGACCGGGTGGGGCGTGCTCATTATAGACGGGGATATGAAGCTTAGAGGAGGCTTCACGTTCAATGGGCTGGTTATATGCCTCGGCGATGCAGATATAAATGGCAGCAACGGTGGAGGTGACGTTGCCAAAGTCTGGGGTACCCTCTTGATTAAAGAGAGCACGAGCAGTGATTCGTCTGATGAGCTACGCGTTGCTGGCGGTGGTAGTGTTGACTACAGCAGCCTGACGTTAAAAACCGTCACGGATAAATGGCCGAATGCTTTTTCCACCAAAGCCAGGATCATCGCCTGGAATGAGATGATGTAAGGGGGGTTCAATGCAGATCTCTTTTTGGCAAGTAAAGGAGTCGGGTCACGGAGGGGAGATGACCATGGAAAACAAGCGCAACCTTTTTGGAAGGAGGCAGTATATAGTTGACAAACGTTCGCAGATTTACCTCGCCGTCCTCCTGGTCTTTTACCTGGTGATCTACAGTCTTGCTCTGCTGGCGATTATTCTGGGGCCATCGGCTCTCGTGTTCACCAGCGAGAGTACGCCCTGGGCGCAGAAAGTGGCGACCAGTCGTGAGTTCCTATCGCTGGGTGAGAAAGTGGTTCCGGCGGTCAGCGTGATTGCGCTCCTCCTGGCAGTACACTTTATTTTAATCACCCACCGCCTTTTCGGTCCGCTCTTTCGTTTTCGAAGAGTTCTTCGCCAGTGGGGCGAGGGAGAATGGCCGCGGCCCTTTAAGGGAAGGCCCAAAGACTTTCACCAGGAGGTATTCGAAGACTTCAATAAAGCGACCGCAAGTCTCAAGGGAGATTTCGGCCAGGTCAAGGCCGAGATATCCGCCGCTCTCGCGGGCCTGCGGAAAATGGAGTCCTCAACTGCGCAGCCAGAGCAAGCCTGTCAGTTAAAGAATATCGGCCAGTCTTGTCAGGCGGCCTGCGCTATCCTCGATAAGTATGGATTATGATTTTGATAGGCGGTTGCCCAGGTGGGTTCGGTAATATCACGAGAAAGGAAGACGCTAACGCAGCGCAGCCCCTGACAGATTGTAATGTGCCAACTGGCACCGCGAATTTCTCTTTTACTTACTATCCCCAGAACTGCTCTAATAATTTTTTAGCGCCCGTCGGCTCCGATTCAGCCTCTTGTCCTGGGACGCCGGAAGTCAATGCAAGAACTTTAGCTGCAATTCAGAGGGTCCAGATCACTTTAACAGTTCAGTCCAAGAACCCAGATTCGCAGTTTGGTGGCCAACAGCTTAATGCCACGGTGACGTCCAATGTCGATCTGCGCAATCGGGGGTTACCCTCATAAGAAAGAATGAAGTGGTGGTTTGTGAGATGATGGTCGTCCTCCTATCAATCACTGGAGCGGGTCTCCTCTTTAGCAATCTCAATCTTAAAGCTTCTGCCAATCTCAAAGGGGGAACCGTGGCCCTGCAGGCCGCCGATGCAGGTATCCAGCATGCCCTGGCGGCGATCCCCGCAGGAGGTGACTTTGATTCGTTTTGGACAGGTACAGGTTTAACGAATTTTCCTTGTAAGGATTCATCCGGCACCACTGGAACGTGCAATGGAACGACATATAAACCCACGCTTACGGGCTCGATTAACGGTTACAGTTACACCGTCGTGGTTGAGAACGATACAACTGTTGTCAATGAGACAGCGACCAACGATATCAATAAAATCGTCATTCTTACCTCCACGGCAACGAGTCCTAGTAGCTCAAACAGAAAGGTTAAGGCTTATATCGGGAGATCCACGTGGGCGCCGCCGGGGACTCTTTATCTTCCAGGGCAAGCTGCAAACTTGGCGCAGACATTCAATGGCAATGCTTTTGCGATTAGCGGCAATGATACTAATTCGGATGGGACCGCGGGGTCGTCCGCGTCGATCCTGGGGATCGCTACAAACAATGCTGGCACGACCACAGAGATTAAGGGTGCTGGAGGCACGCTCAGCAGCGGCCAGTATGGTGCGGTTACCGGTCAAGGTAGCAATCCCAGCGTGGCTACGTCGACGAGTACCCTCGATGTGAATCAGCTTGCCGAGAACCTGATCGCGTTGGGTGGAAGCGATTTCCAAACCTATGATGGAGGCAGAACGTATAAGTCTACACATTCGGATTTGGGGACAAGCAGTAGTCCGAAAATCACTTATATAACAGCTGACACGGGTGCCCATCCTAGGGCTACTACATTAATATGTGGTTCAGGAAATACGTCAGGCGCGAACGGGTATGGCGTTCTTATAGTGGATGGAGATCTCGAGATCCGGGGCCTGTTCAGATTTCAGGGGCTGATTATAGTGCGGGGAGGAAGCATAGACATCTCTGGCGCCGGTGGTGGGGGCGCCACTGTCTGGGGCGCAGTTTTGGTTAACCCACCTGCCCCGAGCGTCGCTCTAACGATTGCCGGAAATATGTACCTCCGTTATAGCAGTACGGTATTAAATACCTATGTAAATAGATGGGCGAGTGCTTTTTCCACCAACGCCAGGATCATCGCCTGGAATGAGATGATGTAAAGGAGGGGTTCAATGCAGATCTCTTTTTGGCAACTACCCAGTGAGCAAGTAAAGGAGTCGGGTCACGGAGCAGAGATGACTATGGAAAACAAGCGCAACCTTTTTGGAAGGAGGCAGTATATAGTTGACAAGCGTTCGCAGATTTACCTCGCCGTCCTCCTGGTCTTTTACCTGGTGATTTACAGCCTTGCTCTGCTGGTGATTATTCTGGGGCCATCGGCTCTTGTGTTCACCAGCGAGAGTACGCCCTGGGCGGAGAAACTGGCGACCAGTCGTGAGTTCTTATCGCTGGGTGAGAAAGTGGTTCCGGCGGTCAGCGTGATTGCGCTCCTCCTGGCAGTACACTTTATTTTAATCACCCACCGCCTTTTCGGCCCGCTCTTTCGTTTTCGAAGAGTTCTTCGCCAGTGGGGCGAGGGAGAATGGCCGCGGCCTTTTAAGGCAAGGCCCAAAGATTTTCACCAGGAGGTATTCGAAGACTTCAATAAAGCGACCGTAAGTCTCAAGGGAGATTTCGGCCAGGTCAGAGCCGAGATATCCGCTGCTCTGGCGGGCCTGCAGAAAATGGAGTCCTCAACCGCGCAGCCAGAGCAAGCCTGTCAGTTAAAGAATATCGGCCAGTCTTGTCAGGCGGCCTGCGCTATCCTCGATAAGTATGGATTATAGGATTGGTGTTACAGAGTTGATGTCCGAAATCACGGGCTCCCATCGTAAGGCGGTGTGGGATTATTTATGAAAGCAATTTTCCGAAATCAATGTGGTTTTTCACTCGTAGTGGTAATAATAGTGCTGGCACTCCTCCTGTGGGTTACTGGAGCGGGGCTTTTCTTTAGCAGTCTCAATCTCAAGTCCACTAACAATCTGAAAGGTGGAACCTCAGCGATGCAGGCCGCTGATGCAGGCATCCAGCATGCCTTGGCGCTGATTCCTGCAGGGGGTGACTTTAATTCGTTTTGGGCAGGCACAGGTTCAGCGAATTTTCCTTGTAAGAATTCATCTGGCGCAACTGGAACGTGCGATGGAACGAATTATAAACCCACGCTTACGGCTTCGCTTTCTGGCTATAGTTACATAGTAGAAGTCACTAACGACACGACTGTGACAGGGGAAACGGCGACCAACGATATCAATAAAATCGTCATTCTCAATTCCACGGCAAACGGTCCAAATGGCACCAGGAAGGTGATCAAGGCCTATATCGGTCGGGGGAGCTTTGGAATTGGTGCGACTAGCCTTCCAGGCTCCACTGCCCCTAATACGGAAACCAACTTCTCCGGCACTTCGTTCAGCATTAATGGAAATGACAACTGTCATGCGGCTCCTGCCGTTCCCGGCATAGCAGTTACCGATGCCGCTCTGGCGACAGAGATTACGAACGCTACAACCTCGGATGGAGGATTGGCGTCCGACCAGATGAACCTTGTCACTGGGGCTGGAGGGGCCCCTAGTGTCGCTACTATACCTCCTCTTTCTCAGACGGTTTCCCAAATAGCCGACGGCTATCTGGCCCTTCCACACACAGATCTCGACGGTGGTAACTATAGTGGTAATGCTAGCTGGGGAACATCCGACACCCCGAGAATTACGCGAGTCACCGGAGATGCTCAGATCCAAGGCAGCATTGACGGGTACGGTGTGCTCATTGTGGACGGGGCTTTAGACATATCAGGTAATTTCACTTTTCATGGCCTAGTCATAGCGCGGGGAAATGTTCAGGTTCAGATTACGGGCAACGCCGGCATCTACGGTTCGTTGCTGATCAAAGAGAGCACGGCTCAAGATGCGGCTTATGAGTTAGATGTGCGAGGCAATGCCCATATCCAATACGACAGTTGCGCCTTGACCGCGGCGGATAGTTGGGCCCCGCTGCCAAAAACGACCAGACTTTCAGCCTGGCAAGAAGTCATGTAGTGATTTTCTACTGATTTTTCACCTCCGCTTCATTCTTCCTTTCATTAAAAATTAGCACCCGCGTGCCTTGACAAGGTGTGAGGGCAGACGTATTGTCCGCCCCTATGCGTGGGGGCAGACCTAACTCGCCCCTGGTTACACCGGGCGGGTTCTCGCTGATAGAGATCATTGTTGCTTTGGCCGTTATGAGCATTGTGGCGGCCATTGCCCTGCCTGCCTGGAATCGGCTACTGCCTAACTATCAACTCGACAGCTCGGCGCGTCAGGTTCAGTCTGAACTCCATAATATCAAGATGCGGGCCGCCGCGGAGAACATCGGCTTTCAATTACAATACTCGGACGGCGCTTCTAATTATACCATTCAGAGAGATTCGAAGGCTTTGGTGATAAAGCCGTTGCCGCAGGGGATCGTCATCACCAAAGCGGGCACGATTTCTTTCTCACCAAGGGGAACGGCTGGAGCGAATCGGGTTCGACTCCGCCACCCTGAGGGACTTTGCAAACAGGTAATCGTCAGTGCGACGGGAAGGGTCCGCGTTTGTAAACCTAATGATTGCAGCGGGGATTGCTGAAGTTATGGCCAAGTTATCGAATTTGCTCAGACGGCAAAGCGGACTTACCTTTAACGAGGTTTTGGTCGCCATGAATATCATTGTCGTTGCCATAATGGGTTATTCCCTGAGCACGGCTGGAGTCATTCGAGGACAGACTGCCAACGACAACTTTACTGTCGCTCTCCATCTGGCGCAAGACAAGATGGAACAGCTCAAAGCGCAAGTGAATCTGGTCAATGACAATCGCTGCCCGTCAACGGGCGATCACGGACTGTCCGCCACCGGATCTGCCGGAGGAATCTTCGAACGTTGTTGGAAGATCGCCGACTCTTCCCTCAGCGCGAGCCTGAAACAGGTCGATGTCACGCTCTCCTGGCGGGATTACGACAACCACCAAATCACTATGGCGACCCTGGTCTTTGTCGGCGAACATTAATGACGCGAATTGTTCGAAATGATCGCGGTGCGACTTTGACCGAGCAATTGGTAGCGCTCTTACTTGGGTCGGTGATGATCACCGGGCTCTACGGGTTCTATCGCTCCGAGTTGTTTCACCACATCTCACAGGAGACCAAAATCGCAACCCTGGAAGATGCTCGGGGAGCGTTGGAGATCATGGTCTGGGATCTGAAAAACGCCGGGTCATGGGGCACAGGCAGCGCGCCACCGGAGCGGGGCGGCGTAGATGATCCTGACAACGACGCGGATACTGTCTGTAACCGGTTCTATGCCGCCACGGCGACTATGATTCATGTTCAGATGGATTTGAATGGCAACGGCAACTGCGCGGATACGGACCCGCGGGAAAGTATCCGCTACGAACTTACCGGTCCGACTTCCAGTTGCCCCGGCACAAACATCATTCGGCGCAACGGTGATTGCCTGGTCTCCAACGTGGCGATCCCATCGGCGGGTAAACTCTTTAGCTATTACGACGGCGCCGGCGCGGATCTCGGCAACGCTCCTTCGTTGCAGGCGATCAAGCGGATCCGGATCGCCTTTGCAGTCCAGGTGAAGAATCCGGACCCGAAAATAGGCGGAAACTTAACATCCACGCTTTCGACGGGCGTGGAACTTCGCAATTGAGGCAGGAAACCATGCGCACCGGTCACATGCGGTTCGACGACCAACGGGGTATGGTTCTCTATAGCTCCCTGCTGATTTTATCTCTCTTGGTGGCTGTGGGTGTGGGCGCGAGAGTTATGTTGCAAAGCGACTTCAAGCTCTTGGCCAATATGAGGGCAAGCATGGAGGCTTTTTACGTAGCGGACGCGGGAATTGAATGGAGCAAAGACGAAATTAGAAAAAATTTCAGCCATCCGCCGATTCTTCCGAGCCGCGCGCAAAGCTTTTCGTCGGGCAACTTTTCGGTTTCCTTTCTCTCGCCCACGGCAGTCACGTCGCTGGTCGCCAGAATCGTCGTGCGCTCGACCGGCGCAGTGGGCAGCTCCTCGCAAGTCGTGCAAGCCCAAGTAACCAAGACCTACGATCTCGCGGACGGTGCGGTCAGCCTTCGAGGGAGCGCTAATCGCGTCAATTTCGCGGGAAATCCGTTGCTTATATCTGGCGTGGACTATGATCCTGCGACCGGGCAGGCTGTCGCTGGCTCGAAGGCGCGCCCGGCTATCTCAGTGCCCGACGAAATCCTTCAAGGGCTGGTTGAACAAGGCTTAAGCGAGAATCAACAGAGCGGTAACGTAGGGAGTGGCGGAGGGACGTCGGCGATAGCCGAGAGCGATTTCATACCCGCGTCGGCTGTTGTCCGGTTTGCCGATGGGCTTTGCAGTTCGGCCCAAGCCGTTACGGCTTTGGTTCCGTCTGATGGAATGCTGCTCCTGGCAGGCCAAACATGGGGAACTCGGACTTCACCGCAGCTACGGTGCATTGAAGGGCTTGCCGGGCCGGGGGATTCCGTGAATCTGGGAGGAGGCGTCACCGGTGCCGGGATTTTGGTGGTGAGGAATGCTGACTTGATAGTGAGCGGCTCTTTACAGTGGGAAGGGCTAATCGTCGTCACCGGCAGCAACGTAAGCTTCAAGGTGACGGGAGGCGAAAGTAAGGAAATCTATGGTTCGTTGATGGTTAATGAAACCGGCACGCCGGGGACCGGAACGGCTATTTTGGATATTCAGGGAAGCGTTCGAGTACTTTTCAGCCGCCCGGCACTGAACCGGGTAGCGAGTCTCATTCCAGCTTCGACATTGAACGCCACCTACAGTTCGCTGCCGTCAATGATTTCCCAAGAGTACTGGCGAACAGTGACTCCTTAACTGACCCAATAAACCGAAAATGTGCAATTTACATTGGCTTCGGAAGATGGTAAATTCACTTTTTACAACTTTGGAGGACGATTGCGGCCAGGACCGTCTTGCCCAGAGATGCTGCGAGTGCAGTTTACCCAAGCATTCTACGAGGACCGCGCGGTTATCTGCTTACCTAATCGATCACGGAATAGGCGCGAGAGGGAGAGAGCATGGATAATAAAAAAACCATTATGGTGGTTGACGATAACCCGGATATCATCACGATCGTCAAGACCATTTTGGAGGGTAAAGGTTATAATGTGCACAGTGCCTTCAGCGGTGTCGAACTGCTGAACCTTCTCAAGGACCAAAAGCCCGATCTAATCATCCTGGATATTATGATGCCGGAAATGGATGGCCTTGAAGTCCTGACCCGGCTCAAGGGCGTGACGGATACCGCGACCATTCCGATTATCCTTCTGACGGCCAAAGTTCAATATGAGGATGTTTTGGGAGGATACAAACTCGGCGCTGACTATTATATCACCAAGCCCTTTACCAGCACCCAGCTCGTCAACGGCATCAATCTGCTTTTAGGGGAAGGCAAGTCCTAACAAATAAAATACCTTTCAACCCAAGCCAACGAGCCGGTTCCAGATTCGTAGGATGGCAGCGGCTGTACCTTACGTTTTCGATATCGCGCTCTTCATTGTTCCATATTCATGATTCGTTTCATCACCTTCGAGGGCGGTGACGGGACCGGTAAGACCACTCAGCTCAAGGCTCTGGAAAGTCATCTCACCGCCCGCGGCAAATCCTGTATAGTAACCAGAGAGCCCGGCGCAACATCTTTAGGGAAGCTCATCCGGCAAATTCTTCTCGAAGTCCGCGAGCAGACCATCGCGTCGCCGACGGAATTGTTTCTTTACTTGGCGGACCGGGCTCAGCACATCCGGGAAATAGTCGGCCCTGCGATTGAGCAGGGGAAAATCGTTCTTTGTGATCGATACACGGATTCGACCTTGGCCTACCAGGGATATGGGCGTGGAATCGATCATGGACTACTACGCCGGCTTAACGACATGGCCAGTCAAGGGATCAGGCCGGATCTAACCTTTTTGTTTGACTGTCCGGTGGAACTTGGGCTTTCAAGAACGGCTCAACGCCAATTCCAAACCGCCGCGGGTGGAAAGCGGGAAGATCGTTTTGAGAGAGAAAAGATAGAATTTCATGAAAGGGTTCGCGCGGGCTTTCTCGCGTTAGCGCGGGCAGAGCCCGATCGCTTTTGGGTGATCGACGCATCGCGATCGGTCCAAGAGATTTCCGAGGAAATCAAAACCGTCGTCGACCGGAGGCTGACCTGAATGGGTTTTTCCGAGATCCTAGGACACCAACGCCAGACAGAAACATTGCGGTTAGCGCTGGCGAAAGGGCGACTCCACCATGCCTATCTTTTTGCCGGACCGGAGGGGGTGGGAAAGCGGACGCTTGCGCTCGCTCTGGCCAAGGCCATTCACTGCGCGGAAAGGGTCGATGATTTCTGCGGGCAATGCGCGAACTGCGCGCGGATAGAAGACGGCAACCATCCGGACGTCCGGACGATTGAGCCGCTAGCGGGAAAAAAGGAAATTAGTATTCAGCAAATTCGCGAAATCGAAAAGCAACTCAATTTTCGATCGTTCTCGGGGCGAAAAAAAATAGCCGTTTTGGATCCGGCAACGCTCATGAATCTCTCTGCACAGAACGCGCTGTTGAAAACTCTGGAGGAACCCCCTCAAGATTCACTTTTAGTTTTGGTAGCGACGAACACCGGCGGCCTTCTACCCACATTGCGCTCGCGTTGCCTGCGCCTTTCCTTTGGCTCTTTGCAATGCGCGCAGCTTGCTAATTATTTGGCATCAAAGAAAGGTTTGAAACGAGAAGAAGCCGATTTCTTGGCCGCCATGGCCATGGGAAGTCTCGGAACCGCCTTGAAGATCGACGGCGAAGAGATGCAAGAAAAGCAGCGAGTCTGGATCGAATTGCTATCGTCTCTCAAAGCCGGAGACTACCGCGCTGCCATAGTGACCGCGGAAGGCCTTGCTAAAGATAGAGACGAGTCGTTGAAATTTCTCGAATGGGCCGGGATCTGTTATCGGGATCTCATGGTTCATGCCGTGACGCGAGGATCGTCGGAGCTCGTTAACCGTGATGTGCTAGCGCGGATGGAACACGAGTCTGCGCATGATAGACTTGAACACAGTCTCTCGTTAATCGCCCAGACTATCGAAGCCGCGGCGGGAATCCAACGAAATCTGAACCGCCGCATGGTGCTGGAAAATTTGCTGTTTAATGTGGTTGGGAATCGTTAATGGACAAGATCTATTTCACAACCCCCATTTATTACATTAACGCGGAGCCCCACCTCGGCCATACCTATACGACTGTCTTAGCGGACACACTGACTCGCTATTACCGTTCGGCAGGCTATGAGGTTTACTTTCTGACGGGCACCGATGAGCATGGCGATAAGATTGCTCAAGCGGCCAAAGAGAAGGGGATCGAGCCCAAAGCTTATGCCGACCGAATCAGCGCGATATTTCGATCGACCTGGGATGCCTGCGGCATCGCTTATGATCATTTCATCCGCACCACCGATTCGTACCATCAAACGATAGTGCGAGACTTTCTACAACAGATTTACGATTCCGGAGAGATCTATTTTGGCGAGTATGGCGGCTATTATTGTTTTGGCTGCGAGCGTTTCTATACGGAAAAGGAATTGGTCGGTGGCAAATGTCCGGATCATCAAACGGAGCCGGAATACATTAGCGAGAAGAATTATTTCTTCCGCATGAGCAAATACCAACAATCGCTCATCGACCATATTCAGTCCCATCCCGATTTCATCCGTCCTGAGCGTTATCGTACCGAGGTCTTGGCCTTTCTCCGCGAACCGCTGGAGGATCTTTGCATCTCCCGTCCTAAGAGCCGTTTACAATGGGGTATCCCGTTACCCTTTGATGCGGACTATGTCACGTACGTTTGGTTCGATGCGCTGATTAATTATTTGAGCGCGCTGGAACTTCACGGTAGTGAATTCCGAGAAAATTTTTGGCCAAAAGCCAACCATCTCATCGCCAAAGACATTCTCAAACCGCACGCTATTTATTGGCCAACGATGCTGATGGCCGCAGGCTTGCCGTTGTACGAACATCTCAACGTCCACGGCTATTGGGTAATGGACTCGGGGAAAATGTCAAAAAGCCTCGGCAACGTCGTGCGGCCTTTGGAAATGAAAGACAAGTTCGGAATGGATGCTTTTCGTTATTTCTTGCTACGGGAGATGTCCTTCGGCCAGGATGCTAAGTTTTCGTTGGAAGCGTTGGTGACCCGCATCAACGCCGATCTGGCGAATAATCTCGGTAACCTCGTCAGCCGCGTGCTGGCGATGCAGCAGAAATACTTTGACGGCGTGGTTCAGCCCCTAGGTCCCACATGGGCGCCGGAAGATGAGGAGCTGAGAAATAAGTTCGTGAGCGCCGAGAAAGAGCTGGCTCGGCACATGGCGGAACTTCAATTTCATCGTGCTCTCGAATCGGTGTGGGGCGCCATCGATCATGCCAATCGTTACGTGGTCCACACTTCGCCGTTTACTCTATTCAAAGACGCTGACAAGCGACCGCGGGTGGGCGAAGTCTTGCATCATCTCCTGGAAGCCATACGGACCGCTTCGCGGCTACTCGCTCCATTTCTTCCGGATACCGTCAAAGAGCTGCGCTCGCTCCTCGCGCTCAATGAGGCGGATGCAGCTTATCGCGCCCCCTGGGGACGATGCTTTGCCCCAGGCCATAAAGTCGACGGCCCCAAAGTTCTCTTCCCGCGCATCGAAGCACCGGCCAACGAGTAGCGAGAGATCCCATGAACGAGCTATCCAGTTTGGGACTGATCGATAGCCACGCTCATATTCAGGGCTCTGAATACGCCTCCGAGGTGGAAGCGGTCGTCAAGCGCGCCCAAGAAGCCGGGGTGGAAAGAATCATCGTCGTCGGCGGAGCCGGCGAGCTGTCCAGCAACGAAGCCGCAGTCTCGTTGGCTGAATCCCATCCGGCGCTGTACGCGACCGTCGGCATGCACCCGCACGACGCCAAGGACGTCGGCGAGCAGGCGATCGAAAAACTAAAAAAGCTCACGGCTAGAGCGAAGGTGATCGCGGTCGGGGAGGCCGGTTTGGACTTTTACTATAATCATTCTCCCCAGGAGGTGCAGCGGACGGTTTTCGCTCGCTTCATTCGAATGGCGACGGAAACCCAATTACCCCTTGTTGTCCACGAGCGCGATGCGCACAATGATGTCGCTCAACTCCTGCGCCGAGAGGGTGGCGGTAAGGTTCGTGGCGTCATTCACTGCTTTACGGGAAATGATGAAGCCGCTAAGGCGTATCTCGATCTGGGATTTTATCTGTCGTTCACCGGCATCATCACCTTCAAGAACGCCCAACCTCTGCGTGACGTCGTCCGTCAAGTGCCATTGGAAAGGATGTTCGTGGAAACCGATTCGCCTTACTTGGCCCCCGTTCCTCATCGCGGCAAACGCAATGAGCCGGCCTATGTCCGCTTCGTCGCGGAGACCATCGCAAAAGTGAAAGGTCTGGCTTTGGAGGAAGTCGCGCGGGTGACGACTAACAACGTCCGCGAGCTATTTCGGATTTGAATCCGCCGGCAGCCACATCTCGCAAGCCGGGATCAATATCATTCCAAGATATCCAATCCACAAGCCGATCCAAGACGCCATCAATAAGTAGGCAAAGCTGGACGACAGGGTTCGAATCAGCCAGGTGCTGCCCATATCGGCAGCGTGAGAGAAAAACGTCACGAGAATAAAAAAGAGCTTGGTCGTCCTAGCCACCGACGTTGCAAGAAAAAGATGTGAGAGGATCAAGAACACCACGCTCATCATAAACGTATGAAAATGAGTCTCCTCGAGAAGGGCGTTGAGATTTTTCGGAAAGAACATCTGTCCCTGGATCTCTCCACCCAAATAATAGGCGACGATTCGCTCGTAGCTGAAACCGATGCGCTGGAACTGAAAGACCCAGGTCGTTGCCAGCCCGCCAAGAATAAACGCGAGGAAGAGGCTGTAGACGAGCCTGATTTCAAACGAAGCGTCCCGCAACCGAAAGGACGAGGAAGCGAAGTTCTTCATGAGCTTGGAATCTCTTGCCAGCGGGTTTTGGACCTGAAGCCGCCGGAGAAAAACAACGGACCGTTCTCTGAGATGATGATAGCTTCGGTCTGAGGAATTTGCGCGACGATCTGAAGCGCGTTTTTGCCGCGCAGAACCAACGGCTTCGTTAACGCTTCAGCAGTCGTGGCGCTGGCAGCGACTATGGTCGCCATTCGGGGCTCCGTCACCGGCATGCCGCTCTTGGGGTCAATCAAATGGCCATACCTCTTGCCGCCGATGTTCCAAAATTTTCCCATGCTCCCTGACGTGGATAAAGCCATGTCGCGCAGGTAAACCACGCCGCGCAGCCGGCCGTCTGTTGCTTGAAGTCCGATCTCCCAACCCTGTTCTCCGGGCGGAGTGCCGAGCGCGTAAATGCTGCTGCCACCGAAATTGATTAGCGCCGCGTTGACTCCAGCTGTTTTGAGTCGGTTTGCGACCCGCTCCACCGCGTAACCTTTGCCGATGCCGCCGAGGTCGATCTTCATAGCCGGGTGGAGAAGTTCAGCTTGACGGTGATCATAGAGCTTGAGTTTTTCATATCCCACTTGACCCAGCACCCTTGATAGTGTGTCACGATCGGGCAAGCGGCCCAGCGATGAGCTATCACGCCATAATTCCATTAACGGTCCGACCGTGACGTCGAAATCGCCGGACGTCATGATGCTGAACTGCCGGGCGATCGTCAGAAGCTCATAGAGCTCCGGTGGGAGGTTCGTTTTGCCTTTGCCCGCTTGTTGATTGAACCGTGACAGCGAGCTGTCGGGATCAAAGTTCGACAGGATTTCGTCGAGGCGATGGACCTCCTCAGCTGTTTCTCTAATGATTCGTTTCGCCACTTCCGGTTCTGAGTGCCACAACGTCAACTCCAGAAACGTTCCCATCTGATAGTGGACCTCGCGCGCTTCATGAAGGGTGGAAAATGCCGGGCCCGGCCAGATGCAAACCCAAGTGACAATAAACGATCTCGCCAAGGTTTTCATTTTCGCTCGGTGCCTTCTAGGTAGACCGCATCAACGAGAGCCAGAGCTTTCTTGCTCCCTCGCCCAATGGCCTCCACGGACAATGTGGCGCCGCTGATGTTCTGAATGTCGCGATAGGGAAGGAGGGTGTCTTTCAGTTCTTTTCCTTTGTATTGCTGAAGAAACCGGCGGTCTCGGACCTCCCCGCCGTAAGCCTCACGGTAAACCATGAGCGCTGCGTCCTTGATCTTGCGGTCGTTGCCCACCCCGACAATAAATGTAATGGGGCGATGTTTACCGATTTCCTCGACGATGACGGCGTAACCTAAAATTGCTTCGCCCTTCTTGGCCACGAACGTGACGTAGGAATCTTCCCACAACGATGTTTTGGTCTTTCCCATGCGTTGTTGTATTTTCTGTTTCAGTTCCTCGCTGGAGGGGATCACTCTTCGTTCAAACGAGTTGGCGTCGGGGAAAACGGCCCTGGGAGCATCCTCTTCCTTGAGAAAGACTCCCTCTTGACCGAACGCCAAGAGGGGACTTCCTAATGGAAGAAGGAAGCAGAGAAGCCAGAAACCAATTTGAGGGACACCCATCTCAAAATCCAAACGCCAAACCCATCAGGATTGCATGTTGAAAATATTCATTGTTTTTAGAAGAGGTAAGAAAATTGGTCACGCTGGACAGGCTCTTGCCTTGATTGGTGCGTGTATATTCGTAAGCGAGCTGCAGAGCGACGAGAGGGACTGGGCGGTAGGTTAAGCCCGCCGTGATACGATTAAGAAGCCGGTTTTCCTTCTCGAACTGAGTCAGTGTTGAATTGGTAAACGCCATTTCTTTGATCAGTCCGTTGAACCAAACCTGTTCCAAACGTAGCGTGGCGATGAGTTGTGGATTGGAAAAATGCTTGCCCAAAATCGTGTTGCTCAGGAACTCCGGCCAGAAGCGGTAGCGGAAATCAACCCAGTATCCTTGCTTGCTCGTCGCCAAGTTAGCCAATTCAAACTCGACCTCGGTTTCAACATCGCCAATTTCGGCTTCGCTTTCGCTGGAGACAGCTTTCCGCGCAAAACCCCGCGCCACATCCTTCACGCCGCTCCACTGAGTATGCACGTATTGACCCTCGATCTCAAAAGGCCCCCAGCTCTTTTTGCCGTCCAGAGCGACGGAGAAAACGGGTCGGTTTGGAAGAAAATCGGGAGTATAGCGTCCCCAGTAAAGAGAAACGCCCACCTCGTCACCCAGCCAGGGACTATAGGCCCAACGGGTCGCCACGGCCTTGCCGCTCTTGACGTCATCGGCGAACGTGCCGCGCGAAGGACGTAACTCGACCTCCTGCGCGAACTTGGTTGTGTCGCCCGTTCGCGTCTGGGATGTCTGTTCAAGCTCGGCATCCAAGGCCACGCCGTTCATGACGTACCACTGGTAACTGATCTTCCCGGTGTTGCCGACAGAAAAGTCTCCCAGAAATCCCGCGCCAAGTTCCGGCCAAGCTGCGGTCGAAGGCAAAACCGGCACGCCTCGATCCACCAGTGAACGGCGCGGCAGGTCCCAGCGGTTGTCGTCGTGGTTGATGTTGAACCTGCCGAGCGGCACGAGCACGGCGCCGGCCCGCAATTTGAACCAATCGGCGATGTCGTACTGCATCCAGGCTTGCTCCAAAGAAATTTCCGAATGATTGGTCGCTTCAACGGCCTGTTGGAGCCCTACGCCCGATGATGAGAAGAGCCTTTTCTCGACTTCGAGTTCCGTGAATCTCTCAAATTCCAGTTCCAGGGCGGCTTTTAAACGCTCGGTGATCGGAGAATCGACCGTCAAGACGAGACGTCTGAAGGTGAAGGTATTGTGAAGATCGTCCAAATTTGACGTGCCGTAGCGCATGGAACCGTAGGCCCCGACCTTCGTTTGCTCCATGAGTTTGCCGAAAAAGCTCTGGCCTTTTGCGGCGACATCGGACATCACGTCCTTCTTGACCTGTTCGGTTATTGCGGCTCGTTCTTCCGCCGATTTTTTCTCTCGTGCCGCATCTTCGGCCGCTAGTTTTCGTTCCAATCGTTCCAATTTCTCCCGTAATTCTCGGATCTCGACCCTCGTGTCGTCTTCTTGGGCGAATGCGGTGCCGGCAAAAAGCAAGCCCAATGTCGCTGCAGTGATCAAACGTTTCATATGGCTCCTCCTGTTCTTGGTTTTTGCCAAAAATAAAAAAGCCCGGGCCCCGCCAAATTGTTGGCGAAACACCGGGCTCTGGGTTCGAGACCTCTGGCCTCTTGGGATTTTTAACTACGTGGTCTTTAGCTCGATCTACCCGCTATTTGCTTCGTCATTCTCTCCTCCAGAGGTAAAATGACCTGGCGCTTACATCTTCTGCATTTAAGCTCAACGCCTTGCGGAACCAAGCGCGCCAAAAGACTGCCGCAGCAACACCGCAACGAACCATGCTCCTTTGCGGCGCTTTGTTTTCCCCAGTGAGGTTGCTTTGAACTCGGCTGCTCCATCGACTACCCTGCTTGCCGTCTTTCCTTGGCTAACCCGACTGCAGTGGCTATGAACGCCATAAGCATCAGCGCCTGAGCCACGAGGGTTTGGAGCGTCGGATAGATCCCCAGGAGCGGCACTTGAGGCGCAAAGCTCAGCGGCGTGCTGGATATCCATCCTGCGGCCTGAAGCTCGTTGATGCCGTTGCCCGCGAAGATGAAAGCCATGATGTAAAGCAACGCTCCGGTGGCGCCGAAAAAGTACTTCAGAGGAATTTTCAGTCCGAGTTTGAGAATGGCGAACGTGACCAGTATAAGCGCTACCAGTCCCGCCATAAATCCCCATATGATCGCGCCGCGACTGGTTTCATTTTGTAGCCAGAGAGCTTGGTAGAAGAGCACCACCTCAAAAGCCTCGCGGTAAACGGCGAAGAAAGAGATGCCCATGAGGCCGAAGACCTTCTTGCTCGAGACGACATCTTGGACTTTACCGTGAATGAACTCCCGCCATTTGTTGGCTTCCGATCGTGTATGAAGCCAGTAACCCACGTAGAATAAGGCAACCGCGGCGAAGACCGAGATAAATCCTTCCATGCTTTCCCGGTGCCTGCCGCTGAATGTCAGTACGGATTGCGCGGCGAGCCAGGTTATGGCTCCGGCGACCAGGGCGAAAATCCATCCCAAGTGAATGTAGCGAATCGCCTCGTTGGCGCCCATGACTCTGAGCATCGCCAAGATGGCGGCAAGGATCAACGCCGCCTCGAGGCCTTCTCGGAGGATGATGAGCGCGGAATTGGCAAAGGAATAGGTCTCGGAAAAACTGTCGTTGCTTGCCATGATTTGCGCCGCTTGGTCCAGCTTGGCCTCGAGTTCCTGCTGCTGTTTTTGAATCTCCTCGCTGGGAACGCCTTGTCTGATCGCATTGCGGAACTGCGTGAATTGCCCTTCGAGATTCCGTCCAAACGAATTGTCTTTGGCAAACAAAGCGGGCTCGGTCATTTCAAAGCCGTCGAGGTAGGCTTCGACGGCTTTCTGGTAAGCATTTTCCTTCTCACCCTTGGCATAAAGTTCCGAGGCTTCACGCAGGCGGGTGCGCGCGACGAGGAGCGGATCATCGGGGGTCTTTTGTAAAATGCCGCGACGAAGGTAAGCAAGCACATCGCTCGCTTGCGAATCTTCCGTGAAATAGCCTTTTACTTTTTCGGATAATTGATCGTCGGTAAGGGTCGACAGCGTTGCCACGTCTGTCAGCTCCCCAGGAGGGTTTTTCTTCTGTAGCAGGGCTTCGCCTGACTTAGCCTGGTCCTGCGAAAAACGAAGGGAAAGCACGTAAAACGCGAGCTGCCAGCGTTGGTCTTCCGATAGCGCCGCGAAGGAAGCCATAGCGGTATTTTCCACGCCAAAACTTATCGCGTTGAGGGCCTTGAACGGAGACAGCCCTGACATAAACTCCGCATCGGTGAAATTCGCCGGTACGGGCTGCTTCGGATTCATGCTCTGCCGCCCCGGGCCGTCTCCCTTGCCGGCTTCGCCATGGCACTGTGAGCAGTTTTGCGCGAAAAGAAGTCTGCCGGCTTCGAAGGATGGGAGCTGTCGCGGGTAGGGGACGATATGATATGCGGTCATCATTTTAGATTTGATGCTATCCGCTACCGCGCTCACCATCTTAGTATCCGCCTTGTTCTCGATCTGTTTGGCGAGCATCTTAAGATCCGGCTCAACCCCGGCTTTGTCGGTTTTGTCGACTTCTTTGAGTTGATCGAAAAGCTCCAGGCTTCGCTTTGAAAACTCCAGCTGTTCCTGGTACTCGTCCTGATTGACAATTTTGCCTGCCTGGACGGCGTTCTTGTAATCCGTGCCGATGTAGTCGATCAGAGCCAGGAGTTTTCTCGCGGTGTCATCGGCTAAGGCGGAGGAGCTAGGAAACAGGACCAAGACGAACAGAACGATTGGGCAAAAAAAGAACACGGACCGCATGCTCGTGCCAGGAGGGTCGTTTTTATGATCCTCTGACAGGCGCCTTGGTATTATGCTATTGTGGCCCATGTCAGCGTCTCACTTCCGGTTATGTTTTACGACAAAACTTGATCTTCCAATGGCAGTAAAATATAAATCAAAACTTGGTATTCGAGTGACCTCTACGTATTAATAAAGTTTATACCACCTAACTTGCGAAGTTTCTATATACGTATATATTAGCTTTGTCAATCCTATGACCCAGACCAAAATCACTCCAGTTGTGGAAGATTACTTGAGGACAATTTGCGCCCTTGAGGAGGAGATTCAGCCAGTTATAGCGGCGCGAGTAGCGGATGAGGCTGGTGTATCGCCGTCAACGATGGTGGAGACATTGCGTCGGTTGGAACGACAAGGTTATATAAAGGTCGAGCGCCGCAAAGAGATATCTTTGACTGCTGAAGGCAGGAAACTTGCCGAGGGAATCCTTCGGCGCCATTTTCTGATAGAGCGTTTTCTGACCGATTTGTTGGGGCTTGATTGGGTCAAGGCCCATCAAGAAGCTCATCGTTTGGAACACGCGATCTCTCAGGAAGTCGAGGAAAGACTGGCCAAGCTACTAAACAACCCCACGACTTGCCCACACGGAAATCCGATTCCCGGAGAAGCTCGACCCCGTCCACAAAAAGGGATTCCTCTAAATCAGGCTTCCGCTGGGAAAGAGGTTGAGCTCGAATATATTACCGAAGGCGGCGAGCGTGACACCCGACTTCTCGGCTTTCTGCAGGATCACAAGCTCGTCCCAGGCGCGAAGGTTCAGGTAATGGATGTGGCTCCCTCGCTGGGGATTATGAATTTAAAAGTGGGCGACGACGAATTCGCCATCGGCATCGAAGCGGCAAAAAAAATCCGAGTTCACTGAAGAAAACGCGCAAGGCAAAGGTAGGGCCGTCCAGCGCTAACTTTGGAGAGTTGTTGATCTAGCCAATCCGGGCTTTGTGCTCTTCCAACTCCGCCGCCAAGAAATCCACCTGTTCACTAATCGGCGCATCTCTATCGATCAGAATCACATCCTGGCCATTCACACGGCAGCGGCCGCTCCGTGCCCGGTAGCCGACTTCGCGAAGGAGTTTCTCTGTTCGAACTTCGATATTCATCCGCTTGGCGTTATTGATTAGCTCTTGCAGGCGGGATTCGATCCTGTTTTTGGATTGTGCCATGGCTCAATCTCGATGGATTTGGACAGATTATCCCTCATACATGCAAATTTGTAAACTACGACCCGCGTGATTTTCAGCTTGCAAAACGGCGATAGCTTGTTAAGTTAGCCGCGGTGGCGCACGGAACGGGGTCCCGGACGCATTTTTAGAGAGCGCTCATCGCTACGATCGTCCATGAGGTAAATCAACGGAGGGAATCATGATCAAGAACATCTTAATTCCTCTCGATGGGTCGGAGCACTCCAAAGCAGCACTCGAATACGGCATCTGGATGGCCGAAAAGTTCGGCGGCACGCTCTTGGGCCAGCACATAATAGACACCATCTCGATCGAAGGAACCTTTTTCCATGACATCTCTGGCTCTCTCGGCTTTGAGCCGTATCTCGACTTTTCGACCAAAATGCGCGAAGCCCTCGAAGAACGGGGCAAGGTTATCCTGGAGGACTTTGCGCAGCAGTGCCGCCAAAAAGGCATCCGGCATGAAACCTTTTTGGATCTAGGGATCATTCCCAACGAGATTTGCGAGCGATCCAAAGTGGCCGACTTGGTTGTTATCGGTCACCGAGGCGTTAACGAGGAATTCTCAACCGGGCTTCTGGGCACGACTGCGGAGAGCATCACGCGCAAGTGCCCCCGTCCGATATTCGTCTCCACGAAGAAGTTCAAAACCATCGAGCGCCCGTTCCTGGCCTACGATGGCAGCCAAAGGGCGAGCTCGGCGATGGAATCGGCTGCAGAATTTTGCTCCGTCCTTCACTTGCCGCTGACGGTCCTAACCATTGCCAAAGAGGAGAAGCTGGGAGAAAACGTGCTCAGACAAGCTAAGTCTTATCTGAGCTCTTACGCCATTGAATCACGCTATGAACTGGACCGTGGGCATCCGGAGCAGAAGATCATCGAACATCTGACCAAGTTCGATTACGATTTGCTCTTCATCGGAGCTTATGGCCACCGGCGGATCATTGAAATGGTCCTGGGGAGCACGACCGAGTACGTGCTCAGAAATACCCCGTGTCCGGTTTTTCTCAACCGTTAAAACTTCCGCTGACCCGCCGAAGAGGTGGTTTGAAGAACTATGAAATTCGTTGCTGCTGCGATTCAGATGCTGGCCTCCGACGACAAAACGGCCAATCTCCAAGAAGCGGAGCGCTGGGTTCGGCAAGCTGCATCAGAGGGTGCGCGAGTGGTCGCGCTTCCCGAAGTTTTTATCTGGCGGGGTAATAAGCAACTCGAGAGGGCGGCCGCCGAGCCGATTCCCGGTCCCACGACGGCGGGGTTGGCGGCTTTGGCGCGGGAGCTCGGCATCTATCTTCTCGGCGGTTCCATTCTCGAAGAGATTCCGGCAAGCCAAAAGGCCTATAACACGAGCCTGCTGTTTGGACCGAAAGGAGACGTGCTGGCGAGTTATCGAAAGATTCACCTGTTCGATGTCGATCTCGAAAACGGTGTGACAGCGCGGGAGTCGGACACGCGAGCGTTCGGCGATGGCGTGGTCGTGGCAAAAACCGATCTCTGTTTCATGGGCTTGACTGTCTGCTACGATCTCCGCTTTCCAGAGCTCTATCGCGCGTTGTCATTCAAGGGAGCCCAACTCGTATTTGTTCCCTCTGCTTTCACCGCCTATACGGGACGAGCACATTGGGAGCCGCTGCTGCGCGCTCGCGCCATCGAAAATCAAGTCTATATCATCGCACCCGATCAGCACGGCAAAAATCCGAAAAGTTTCGAAACCCATGCGCACTCCATGATTATCGATCCGTGGGGAAAGATTTTAGCCGAACTTTCCGACGGCCCAGGATTCATTACAGCCGAAATCGATCTCGATTATCTCGCCAAGATCCGCTCAGAACTGCCTGTGCTCACTCACCGCAAGCTGGTCTAATTTCCACGACGCGAAAAATCTTCTCCATTTGTGTTTCAGCATGGCCGATGTGAGGTAAGGCAGGCCAAGGAGAAAGGCGGGATCACAAGCACGGAGATGGACAGCGACCGGCAAGGCGGTTCATCAGGAAAAGGGCTTGACGGTTTTAACAGGGTTGGTTAGGGTGGGTCGCGATGAGTCTTTTGAAGTCTCGCGAAAAGAAAATTCGATTCGTCGGAAGCGTGCGCAGACTTTCCCTATCCATCATCTTTCTCGTTTCTTGCTCAGGTTTTGCTCAGCCTCAGTTGGACGACCATGTTCCGGGACTAAAAGTCCGTCCGGCGGGCGCCGAGGTGGCCAATTCTCAGAGGCAGGCGAAACGTGAGCCGAGCGTGAGCATTCAGTCTGTGCTCTCCGGCAGCGATTTGATTTTTACGGCTGTTTTTATCCGCTCCTTCCTTAGGTTTGATCGTAAGCAAAATACCCGTCTTTGGCCTTTCGTAACTCGGGGCACGACGCGTGCCCCCCCAGCGGCGGTTTCCGTCTAGTCTTCGTCACGCCATCAAATTCAAATTCATCCTATCGGTTGGCATGGAAAGCGATCCGGTAGGCGAGCGCGATCAGAGGCGTGGTCTTCGCCGCGCCATCGAACGCGAGTTTTGATGAATGCCGACCGATGTCTAAACCACGAGGATTAAAATGTTTGACAAGATTCATTTGGCAGCCGAGGATTCCGTCACGCGGAATCTATTCTTTGACAACTTCAAACGAAAACGTCCCTTGGAACCGGAAAGGGAACTCATGCTTGCCGTCTTGGCCGACGCCGTCGAGTGCTACTGCAAGTACTCCGGCGCGCGTGACGGCATTGGGATGCGGCTTTTTCAAGAAGCTCAAGAGTGGCTGTTCAACGACGACGAGCGTCGACCGTTCTCCTTTGTTAACGTTTGCGCGGCGTTACAATTGGAGCCGGGCTATATCCGGCGGGGTATTTCCGCGCGGAAATGGCATAGCATCACAGAGGCTGGGACGGCGGAGAAGCAGTCGAGGACTCTGCCGCTCATGCATGTGCGACGGAAACTAACGTCTGGCCGAAAGCATGGCATCCGCGCGCCGGCTCGCCGGACCCGGCCGTCGTCGGCGTAGGGCTTCTCCTGCAACGTCATTGTGGTTAGGTCGCTCTCGGTCGCATTCCAGGTCGCCGATTCGGAAAGTTAACCGAACGCGGCGGATGAAGGCAGAACATAGGGGTCGGCGAACCTCCTCCTTTTAGATAGGACTCACCCGACGACATCACCGATCTATCTCCATTTGAGGATGCCGATGAAGTTTAGCTCGTGTCCGACTAAGCCCTTTTGTCCGCTGAATGTCCCTTAGAGAAAATCTCGCGGACTTATATCACGAGGCTATTGTTTCTCCCAGCAACGGGCGGCGGCTGGACACAAGCAGGCGAAGAAAAAAGGGAGATGCGGTGTGAAAAGAGCGAGTGCAGATTTCTGCGAGCGGTTACTAGTCGCCGCGCCGTCGCTGCTCATGGAAGCCCAGGGACATGAAGATACCGTAAGCAACTTGCTGTTAGCCCTGGTCGTCTTGTTGCCCGCCGCGAAACTGAGCGGCGGGGTTGCGGAGCGCTGTGGCCAACCAGCCGTGATGGATCGAGAACTCGAACGAAGCACCTATTCGAGATTCGTGCGATGAACGTTTGCAAACCAATCTCTCAAAAAGAGGCTCGCCGCTAAATTCGATTTGTAAATTAACTTAGCTTACGGTCGGCTCAGCCAAGTTCAAATTCGGATACGCACGATTTTCGTTTAGGTCTTTGCTCAGAAATTGAGCGATGCGCCTAATTGTTAGGCAGCATCGCTCATTCATTCGCTACTTATACTTCCATCCTGGTTTTAAGAATCCGTAATCGATTCGCACATCAAACTCATCTTCTTGTTAACCGCAAGCTCTGGCATCGCGCTTGCTCAAAGAGCAGACGGGAAGCCGAATCACCTTTTTAGCTGAGAGAGTTCTTAACAAAGGAGATTTTATGAAGATGGTCGAAGCCATCGTTAAGCCGTTTAAGCTCGACGAAGTCAAGGAGGCGCTGACCAAAGCAGGGATCCAAGGAATGACGGTCGAAGAGGTCAAAGGTTTTGGACGCCAGAAAGGCCATACCGAACTCTATCGCGGCGCCGAGTATTCCGTGGATTTTTTGCCCAAGGTTAAGATCCAAATTCTCGTGCCGGACGATAAAGCGGCAAAGGTCGTCGAAGTGATTACTGACAGCGCCCGGACCGGTAAAATCGGCGACGGGAAGATCTTTGTAACCAGTGTCGATGAAGTGATACGCATCCGCACCGGTGAAAAAGGTGCCGACGCTATTTAGCTTAAATCAATGAGAGGAGAAGGAGCCATGATTAAAGGAGCGACCGTGAAGCGATTTCTATCTGTTTTTGGTCTAATTGTTATTGCCTGGATATTGGTGACGCGTCCAGTTCTTGCCGAGGAAGCGCCAGCTCCGGGAGCGGCGGTGGCCGCAGCGCCGGCTCCAAAGCTGCCGCCGTACTTTACGGCGACGAGTCCGGATCCGAAGACGACACCGTGGCCGGACCCGACGGGTGCTAACAGTGGTGTTTGGGCGACGCCTGCGGGTGATGGCAAAGGGGATATTCCAGAGAAGCTGTCGATTCAAGATGTCTATGATCGGATGGCCCACAACCTTTACTCGATCAATTTCGTGTGGGCACTCGTGGCGGGCTTTTTGGTCATGTTCATGCAGGCGGGCTTCATGTTGGTTGAGACCGGTCTGTGTCGCGCGAAGAATTCGTCCCATACCGCAGGCATGAACTTTATGATCTACCCGCTGGGTGGGATCGCATTCTTCATCTACGGGTTTGCGATCGGCTGGGGCAATTGGTGGAACGGACCCGTGCCCCCCGGCTGGTATGCGTCGCTTGGTCCCGGTCTGTCGGTATTGAACGGTGGAATCGGCATCGGTGCGGCGGTGGACGCGGCGGGAAAAGCCACAGGCGCATATACGTACGGGCTTCTAGGAACGACAGGTTGGTTCCTCAACGGTGTTGTGAATGATGCCGCCGTGATGGTGCTCTTTTTCTTCATGATGGTGTTTATGGACACCACGGCGACAATTCCGACGGGCGCTATGGCAGAACGCTGGTCGTGGAAAAACTTCTGCCTGTATGGTTTGTGGGTGGCGTTGCCTTATTGCTTGTACGCAAACTGGGTTTGGGGCGGCGGCTGGTTGGCGCAAGGTGGAATCAACTGGGGCCTTGGGCATGGGGCAGTGGATTTTGCCGGCTCCGGTGTAGTCCACTCAATGGGCGGCATTATCGCACTTGCCGGAGCGATGATTATTGGGCCGCGCATCGGCAAGTATGATGCGCATGGCAAGCCGCAGGCGATGCCGGGCCATAACGTGCCGATAGTCGCGCTGGGGACTTTCATTCTCGCCTTCGGGTGGTTCGGATTCAATCCCGGATCAACTCTCGCCGGTACAGACCTCCGTATCAGCTTCGTGGTCGTCAACACAATGCTTGCCAGCTTCACGGGTGCATTCTTTGCCATGCTCACGCTCTGGGCCAAAGGTATGAAGTCGGACACGACGCTGTTGTGCAACGGGATGCTCGCCGGGCTGGTGGCGATCACAGCGCCGTGTGCATTCGTCAATCCGATGGGGGCAGCGATCATCGGCGCGGTAGCGGGTGTTTTGGTTATCCTTAGCGTATTTTTCTTTGAGCGCGCGGGTGTCGATGACCCTGCAGGCGCCATCTCGGTCCATGGAACGAACGGCTTGTGGGGTGTCCTATCGGTCGGGATCTTCGCGACCGGCGAGTACGGCGCGGGCTGGAACGGCGTGGTTCGCGATGAGATGGTGAAGCTTTACGGCTCCGATGGCGTGCGTGGGCTGCTCTACGGTGACTTCTCGCAGTTCATCATGCAGTTCATCGATTGCGTGATCGTAGCGGTCTTCGGCTTTGCCATGGCCTTCGTATGGTTCAAGGTGAGCGATCTCATCACGCCGCTTCGCGTCAGCAAAGAAACGGAGATCGAAGGGCTCGATGGTCCCGAAATGGGCGTGCTGGGCTACCCAGACTTCCAGCTCCACCCATCGACTGCAGGAGCCGCTGCAGTCGGAGCGAGCACGGCTGCCGCGTCTTCAATGGCAGACCTGCATGCGAGAAAAGTACCTGCAGAACAGAACTAAAAGAGAGAGCAAATAACATGGCCGTCAAGGACGCATTGGATTTAGTGAAGAAGAACAAAGTCGAGATCGTGGATTTTAAGTTTGTCGACGTGCCGGGACTGTGGCAGCACTTTTCGATTCCGGCGGCCGAGCTCACCGCCGATCTTTTTGAAGAAGGGATCGGCTTTGACGGCTCCAGCATACGGGGGTTTCAATCGATCAACGAATCCGACATGCTTTTAATCCCCGATCCCGACACCGCCATGATGGATCCGTTTACCGAACACCCCACGCTCAGTCTCATTTGCAACGTCATCGACGCGGTCACCCGAGAGTCCTACTCAAGAGATCCGCGCTACGTAGCGCAGAAGGCCGAGAAATACCTCAAATCGAGCGGGATAGCCGACATCAGCTACTGGGGTCCCGAGATCGAGTTTTTCATCTTCGACAGCGTCCGTTTTGATCAGAGTTACAACCATGGATTTTACTACATCGACTCCGAGGAAGGTTTTTGGAACTCCGGCAACGGCGACAAGCCGAATCTCGGCTACAAGATTCGCTACAAAGAAGGGTATTTCCCCGTTCCTCCCATGGACCAGTACCAGGATCTACGCTCCGAGATGGTCAAGAACATGGAGAAATGCGGGATCAAGATCGAAGTGCACCATCACGAGGTCGGCACCGCCGGTCAGACCGAGATCGACATGCGCTTTACGACCTTGGCCAAGATGGCCGATCAGGTGTTGTTGTACAAGTACGTGATTAAGAACACGGCGCGCCAGCGGGGCAAGGTGGTGACGGTGATGCCCAAGCCTTTATTCCAGGACAACGGCTCGGGAATGCACACCCACCAGAGTCTGTGGAAAAACGGCAAGAACATTTTCTATGACAAGAAGGGTTACGGGTTGATCAGCGAGACCGCCCGGCACTACATTGGGGGATTGCTCAAGCATGCGCATGCGTTGTGTGGATTTATCGCTCCCACGACTAACTCCTACCGAAGACTGGTGCCCGGCTACGAAGCGCCGATCAATCTGGTTTACTCCGCCCGAAACAGAAGCGCCTGCGTGAGAATCCCCATGTATTCTACCAGCGAGAAGGCCAAGCGGCTCGAATTCCGCACCCCCGATCCGAGCTGCAACCCGTACTTTGCCTTTCCGGCGATGCTGATGGCGGGATTGGACGGGATCAGAAACAAGATTGAGCCGCCCAAGCCGATTGACAAAGATTTATACGAGCTGGAGCCCGAAGAGGCGGCCAAGGTGAAGTCGATGCCGGGCTCGTTGGATCAAGCTCTCGATGCCTTGGAGAAAGACCATGAATTTCTCTTGAGGGGAGATGTGTTCACTAAAGACGTGATCGAGACCTGGCTTGAGTACAAGCGGAAGAAGGAGGTCGATGCCATGCGGCTCAGACCCCATCCCCATGAATTCGCCCTGTACTTCGATATCTAAATCCGTTTGAAGACCTTGGGTTTTTTGCGGAGGTATTGGAGAAGAAGCGGGCGAGCTATCGCGTCATCCAATTATTTCATGGCGAAATGCCCGCAGAAGAGTGGGAGCGCATTCAAGCGTTAATCATTCTCGGCGGGACCATGAGCGTAAACGACGAAGAGGAGTATCCGTTTCTTCGTTGGGAAAAGCGGATTATACGCGCTGCCATCGACGAAGCCGTTCCCATTTTGGGAGTTTGTCTAGGGGCACAGCTGATCGCGAACACTCTCGGCACCGTGGTTTATCATGGACGGGTCAAGGAAATCGGCTGGAGCCCGGTCTCTATTACTCCTCATGGTCAGGTGGATTCCCTACTTGGCTATCTCCCGGAAACCGCAACGGTCTTTCAGTGGCACGGCGATGGTTTTGATTTGCCCGCCGGCGCCATTCGGCTCGCCTCATCGGTCAATTACGAAAACCAGGCCTTTCGATTGGGAAGAAACATTTACGGTTTACAGTTCCATCTCGAGGTGACCCCTCGCATGGTCGCGCGCTGGGTCGACGAGCGCTCCAAAGATCTCGCGCAGGCCCCTTATATCTTGCCCGACAAGATACTCGCAGATACGCAAAGCTATGCCCCGGCCTTGAAATATTACGGGGAAAGATTTTTGTCGGAATTCATTCGGCGCGTGGCCCGTTCCAAGAAAGTGAATCGGAGTCAAGGGTCGGCATGAAGCGGGCATTGGTCATAGACGACCATGAGCCCTCGCGCAAAAATCTCGTCGGAGTATTAGCGGAGAGCGGGTTTCAGATTGTCGGTGCAGCTACCAGCGGCGCGGCGGGGCTGCAACTAGCCTCAGCCAGCGCGCCCGATGTGATCCTGATGGCGGTGGGCTTGCCCGATCTTGACGGCATTCGCGCGGCTCGGAAAATCATGCAAGCGAATCCGCTTCCCATCGTTCTTGTCACCAGTCACTACGACGCCGCAACCATCGAGCGAGCCAAACGCGCCGGCGTGATGGGCTATCTGATCAAGCCTCTGCGGGAAGGTGAACTGCTTCCGGCCATCGAGCTGGCGATTTCGCACTTTCAGGAGTTTGTCGCTCTGCAAAAGGAAAATGAAAATCTGAAAAAAACTTTGGAGGCGCGCAAGGTCATCGAGCGAGCAAAGGGAATCCTGATGAAGCGGCAAAGATTATCCGAGCCCGAGGCTTTTTCGCTGATTCAGCAAAAAAGCATGGACATGCGAAAGCCCATGGTGGAAATTGCCCAGGCGGTTATTTTGTCCCAGGAAATTACGGAGGAGAAAACGGATTAGATGGGGTTTTATGGTTATCGCTTATGCCGAACTTTTGAGCAGTAGGTGACCGTGCCGAAGGCAATTGAGAGAAGACGACAAAAAATAGTTCGCAAATTGGGAGGTTTTTTGTAACCAGACTGCTGGCATAACCGTTGCTACCTGTAATGCGTGAAGGCGACGTGGCCTCGCGCGGAGCAAAGGCGCTCATCGTAAATGCGATGGAGCGCCTTTTTTATTTTTAGAGGAAGGGAGAACGTTTATCCTTCGCGGCCGGCATAGGGAAAAAACGATTCTGGCGAGGACATTCGAAAACATTCTCTTCCTAGCTGAAGTTTTCAGTGAAAAGGCGGACCAGGAAGTTCCGAACGTACCGATACTCACGGAAAATTGATCGTTTGAATCCGGCAGTTGGAGTGACGAATAAGGGCAGGCTAATGAACAAGATCGAAGAGTACAAGAACGAAAAAGATGGGCTGGATGTGCTCCAGGACGTTCCGCGTTACGCCGCGGAAGGGTGGGAAGCCATCACTGAAGGCGACAAGGAGCGGCTTAAATGGACCGGGGTCTTTTTCCGCCGCCAGACCCCGGGTCACTTTATGATGCGCGTGCGGATTCCGAATGGCATCACCACCGCAACCCAGTTGCGCACGCTCGCCGAAATCAGCGGCGAGTTCGGCAAGGGCTTTGCGGATATTACGACGCGGCAGCAGATCCAGCTGCGCTGGTTCACCATCAATAATGTCCCGGAGATCTGGCAGCGCGTAAACAGCGTCGGGCTCGTCACGCTCCAGACCGGTATGGACAATATTCGTAATGTGGTCGGCTGCCCGGTGGCCGGACTCACGCCGAATGAGCTTTTTGATGCCTCCCCGGTAGTCCGGGAATTCACTCAGATGTTCGTGGGCAACAAGGCCTACACGAATTTGCCGAGAAAGTTCAACGTAACGATTACCGCTTGCAAAGAAGCCTGCACCCACGCCGAGGGACAAGACATTGCGCTGACGCCAGCAATGAAAGAGAGCGGCGGCGGAGAAATCAAAGGATTCAATGTTGCCGTAGGTGGAAAAATGGGTTCGGGCGGGTATCGCCTCGCCTCTCCCTTGGATCTTTTTGTCACGCCGGAACAAGCGGCGGCGGTCTGCAGTCACATCGTTCTCATCTTTCGTGATCATGGAGCGCGCGAACTGCGCACCAAAGCGCGTTTGGCCTTTCTCATCGACAACTGGGGCGTGGAACGATTTCGCCACGAGCTCGAGCGCCGAGCCGATCGGCCGCTTCTCAGCGCGGGGAAAGATCAACGATCGGTGAAACATACGGATCACGTCGGCATCTTTCGCCAGAAGCAGCCGGGGCTAAACTACGTTGGTCTTGCCGTGCCCGTAGGCCGGATCACGGCGGAGCAGATGCTTCAGGTCGCCGACTTGGCTGAAAATTACGGCAGCGGCCAAATTCGGCTGACCGTCGGACAGAATATCATTATTCCGAACGTGCCCGATAACAAGATTGGCAACCTCACCGCCGAGCCGGTCTTGCAGCACCTTCGCTACGATCCCTCCGAAGTGATGCGCGGTCTCGTGAGCTGCACGGGCATGGACTATTGCCACTTCGCATTGATCGAGACCAAGGGCTGGGCGCTGAAAACCGCACGCGTTCTGGAAGCGAAGCTTGGCAAAACGCAGCCCCTCCGCATGCACTGGTCGGGGTGTCCGGCCGGTTGCGGCAATCATAGCGTCGCTGACATTGGTTTGTTGGGCAAGAACATCAAGATCAACGGCGAAGTGGTCGAGGCCGTTGACGTGTTTGCTGGCGGGGATGCCGGATGCGAGCCGAACCCGCCGATCAAGATCATGGAAGATGTTCCCTGTGAAGACCTACCGACTGTCGTCGCGGGATTGGTCAAGCATGGAGCCTTCAAGGCCATGCGTCAGCAGCTACGCAAAACAACTGAAGCCGAAGTTGCGCCGCCCGCTACGTCGGCACCAGCCGAGAAAGAACCCGATCCTGTGGGAGTTCGTGCTGCGGACATTCCAGAAGGCAGCGCGAAATTGGTTCGCGTGCAGGGCGAGGAGATCGCCGTCTTTAAGCAAGACGGGAAACTCTGCGCGATACAGAATGCCTGCCCGCACGAGGGTGGGCAACTCTCCAAGGGCTGGATCGAGGGGGAAGCGGTCGTCTGTCCGCTTCACGGCTACAAATTCGATCTTAAGACGGGGATTTGTTCGAGCGATCCGCATTTGAAGGCGAAAACCTTCGCCGTCACTGCTCAAGGGAAAGAATTTACCATCGATCCACAAAAAAACGGAGAAAGGAAATAATGCTATGGATTACGTAAAAGCAGATCTTGTAGTGGACAGTATGATTCAAGCTGGAGCCAATAAGGGCAAGCTCGGCGCTAAAGACCTCTTGATCCGCGGCATTCTTTCCGGGGCGCTGCTGGGTTTTGCAACGACGTTGGCGCTCACGGCGGCCGCTCAAACGGGCCTTGGTATCGTCGGCGCGCTGATCTTTCCCGTCGGTTTTGTAATGATCGTTCTCCTTGGGCTGGAGCTGGTTACGGGAAATTTCGCGTTGGTTCCCTTGGGGGTGATGGATGGGAAAATCAAGATGGGAAGCTTGTGGTTCAATTGGAGCTGGGTGTTTCTGGGCAATCTCATCGGGGGAGTCCTTTATGCGATTCTTTTCGCCAAGACGCTAACGCCTGCGGCGCCCCTAACGAAGTTGCTCGTTACCGCCAGCGAAGCAAAGACTTTGGGTTACGCCAAGCTGGGATATGATGGGCTCATGTCGGCCTTCGTTAAGGCGATTCTTTGCAACTGGATGGTGACGATGGGAGTCGTTATGTCCCTCACGTCGCAATCCACGATCGGCAAGATTGCCGCGATGTGGTTGCCCATACTTACTTTCTTTGCTCAGGGGTTCGAGCACTCAGTGGTCAATATGTTTGTGATCCCGGCCGGGATGATTCTCGGTTCGCAGGCTTCTTTCTCTGACTGGTGGCTATGGAACCAAATACCGGTCACGCTAGGGAATATCTTTGGTGGCTTTATCTTCACAGGCTTGGCGCTGTACGTGACCCACAGAAAAACCACCACGGTCGCGGAAGTAAAACCGCGATCTGTTGTTGCAGATGTCGGCGTCGCCGCGATGCGTTGACGCTTGGTTGGCGAATTCAAGCAGTGGTTGTCGCCAAGGCGTTGCGAAAATTGCTCAAGAAGCGGGCATCCGCTGATGAACAAATGGGCTACCGTTAGACATTTTGTGCTACGCCGGGGCGAAAACATTCAAATTATTGACCTATTATAACAGTTTGGTTAACCGGGCCGGGGGCGGCATCGGGTTTGCACGCAATTTTTAAACTTGAAGCAGTCTGGATATTTCAGTATAAGGAGCCAAACTCATTTGTTTGAATGGGAGGGTGAATAGGATGAAGAAGGGAACGCTAGTGGTATGGTGGTTGTTGAGCATTTTGATCCTGACCTTCAGACCGGTTTACGCGGCTGAGCCGGAACAGAAACCGCCAGAGCCGGCGGAGAAGCCGTTGGGGCCGGGGTGGCTAAGCTTGGACGGCAGCGTGGGACTGCTGGACAAAGCTATTGCGGACGGTAAAGGTCGTCTGCAGGATGCCCTCGGGATCGGCATCAGTGGTTTTCTCGACAGCGCTTATAACTGGAGTTCTAATCATCCCCATCATCCGGCCAACATCAGCGGTCGGATTTTCAACAAGGACTACAACAAAATCGAATTCAATAACTTCAACCTTACGCTCGACAAGCCGGAAAAGGATTGGGGCGTTGGTTTCCATTTGTCCGGTATGTTTGGCCGGGAGGCAGAGTTGTTGAGGGAATCGACATTGTGGGGCAAGGCTCTTCACAAGGAACCGTCAGCCGAGTTGTACGAGTCGTATGTGACCACTACCATCCCGGTGGGTGAGGGGCTCCAATTCAAGGGAGGTTTGTTCGTTACGCTGTTGGGAGCGGAAATCATTTCGCAGCCAGGCGCTTACAACAACAACATCTCCAATTCGTACGACTTTTTCTTTGCTATTCCATTTCGCCACCTAGGCGGCCTTTTTACTTATCCGGTTCTCAAGACGCTTAGCGTGACCGGTGGACTCGTTACCGGATGGGATGACCCTCATGATAACAACCACGTACCGTCGTTTTTGGGTGGCGTTAACTTTACTCCAAGCGACGTGTTCGGGTTGGCAAGCAGCATCATTGTCGGTCCTGAACAGCGAGGCAATGATGGCCGGCAGAGGGTAACTTGGAGCAACGTCGCGACAATAAAACCAATGGATCCTCTCACCCTTCTTTTGGATTACACCTTTGGCGCCGAAGCCAAAGCGCCGACGCCAACGGGCAATCGACAGTCGTATTGGCATACTTTATCGGGTGTAGCTGCCTACGATTGGACCGACCGCTTTAATACGGCGCTTAGGGCAGAGGCGTTCCTGGATCTGCAAGCGGCGAGGACGTTCGGCCTCGCCGCAACCAATCCTATACACAACGTTGCCCTGGGCGAATTCACTCTGACGGGAGCTTACAAGTTCACTAAGATGCTTCTAGGGCGGGCGGAGGTGCGGCAAGACTTTGCCAATCGAGCGGTCTTTCAAAGAGGGAGTAGTAAGGCCGACGCTAACCAGACCACTTTGGCCATGCAACTGATTTACACTTATTAAAACCGGACTGAACCTCGGTGAAAAACGGGGGGAGGGGAAACCTTCTCCCCGTTTTGTTTTTGGAGGTTTCCCGAATACCTTCGCTAATTGACAAGGAGAGGGAACTTAGCTACCCTCGAGGCCGTTGTAGCGTTAATGCGAAAGTCTATGCCTATAAGGAAGTCCTGTTTACTGGTCGTTTCGGCTCTCGTCCTTTCTATTCTGTTCAACTCTATCGTCTACGCCTGCTCCAGAATCGACCTCATGACCGTCGCTCTGCACGACAGTTCCATGAGTGGGATGGATGGAATGCATGGAGGGATGGTACAGAGGGGGCCCTGTAACCAGCACAAACAAGACATCTGCAAATCCGTCCGTAATCGCATGTTGTCGATCCAGCCTTCTGCTTACAAAGCAGATGACGTTCATCAACCGATTATTCTGCTTCTCCCGATCAATGCGATCATTGACATTCCGAAGCACCTGGCTTTGTCATCCGTTTCTGCAGGATGGGAAATCGCTTTCCACTCTGTCTTTAAACTCCCTCTTCACTTATCTTTCTCGGTGCTTCGAATTTAGCGCTCCCTTTCTCTCTCTTTCCAATTAATTCCGTCTGCTGGACTTAAAACCGTCCAGTATCCACGAACTTTTGTAACGCCACCGGTAGGTGACTACCGCGTCGGTAATAAAAAAGGAGAGATGTTGGGGGGAAACATGCGAAAAAGCATCATGCTGGCGTTTCCACTGCTGGTGGTTTTTAATTCGCCGTCACTAGCCCGTGCTCAGGTAGCCGAAGTCCAAGGACCGTTGAGCCTTTCCGAAGCCGTCGCTGAAGCTTTGAAAAACAATCCGGAGATTCAAGTAGCGAAGAACAAGCTTGAATCAGTTCGAGCGAGATCTAAACAGGCAACTTATTTGGAAGACCCCGAACTCAATGTTGAGGCTTGGGGTGTGCCGCTAAATCAACCAGTCAAATTCCGCAGTGCCAATCCCATCGTTTTGGGGTTGCGCCAGAAGTTTCCTTTTTTCGGCAAACTTGGACTCAAAGGCGAGATCGCTGCAGAAGAGGTAAAGATGGCGGCGGAGGAATTACGAGCCAAAGAGGTCGAGATCGTCGCCAAAGTCAAAAATGCTTATGCGGATTACTTCTTGGCGGGAAAAAGTATTGAGATTGCCAAAGGACACTTGGAGCTGATCCGTCAGGTGAGTCTGACGGCTGAGAATCTGTACAAAGTGGGAAAGGCTCCCCAACAGGATGTCATCAAGGCGTTGTTGGAACAGACCGATCTTCTCAACAGATTAAATATGGCGGAACGAGAGCTAGAGACCACGAAAGCACGACTGAATACGCTGCTCAACCTCCATCCCGGCACTCAGCTCGGTCCTCCGGCAGAAGCAAGCCTAATACGGCTGCTTCTCTCATTTGACGATTTGGAGAGGCTCGCTGTCGAAAATAATCCCGAATTGCAAGGTATGGAACAAAACGTCAAGAGATCGGAAAAAGTTATCGAACTCGCGCAGAGAAACCAAAAATATCCCGACTTCATGCTGGGGTTACAGTATTGGGTTGCTCCCGACCAAAAGCAAAAGCACATGTACACCCCGATGGTGTCTCTGACAATTCCATTCTCACCCTGGACTAAAGGCAAACATGATTATGAGGTTGAAGAAGCGATGGCCGAGCGTCAGGCGACGAAGTCGCAACACGAAGCCATGAAGAACGCTGCATTGCTTGCGGTGCGGGAGATGTTTACCAGAGCGCGCGCGGCGGAGAAGTCCGTATCGTTTTACCAGGACGGCCTGCTGCCGCAAGCGCAGCAGGCTTTCGAGGCAACTGTGGCTGCTTACCAAACCGGTCAAGTCAACTTTGTTACGATGTTGGACGCGCAGAGAACTATCCGCGAGGCAAGACTCGGTTATTACAAAGCGCTGGTCGAGCATGAACAGAGCATAGTGGACATAGAAAAGGCCGTAGGATTGACCCTCCCGCGGCAGGTGAAGAACTGAACAACGAAGGGAGATGCAAATGGCATCATCAAACACTTTCAAAATTCTTGGCGTGATCTTACTCAGCGGCGCGATATTCGCAGCCGGCTATTTCTGGGGCCAAAGCAAAGTCCATCAAGAGGTGGTCAGCAAGCAGCCTTCGGCGAGCAGCGATATGGGGAGCATGAAAGGCATGAGCGACATGCCGGGAATGGCGGGCATGAACATGGCGCCTGGCACGGCCATGGTGAGCCCACAGATGCAACAGCTCATGGGAGTGCGGACCGCAATAGTCGAAGCGAAAACGTTGAGTAAAACTATTCGCGCCGTTGGCACCGTCGCTTATGACGAGAGCAGAGTGAAACATGTGCATAGCAAAGTGGACGGCTGGGTTGACAAGCTTTACATCAATTCGACTGGCGCGTTCGTTTCAAAAGGACAGCCCCTGTTTTCCATTTACAGCCCCGATCTTGTCGCTACGCAGAACGAATATTTGATGGCGAAAAAGAATTACGAAAGCCTGGCGACAAGCTCCATTCCAGAGGTGAAAGCCGGCGCATCTTCGTTAGTCGCGGCAAGTAGAACCAGGCTTGCGCTTTGGGACATCTCCGAACAGCAACTGCGCGATCTGGAACAAAAGGGTGAGGCACAAAAGACTCTGACGCTCTATTCTCCTTACAGCGGCTTTGTCATCAAGGATATTCCGTTCATCAAAGTGGGCCAGCGGGCTGACATCTCACTTTCCTATTCTCCCGCCGAACCGTTAAAGGGACGCGTCTCTTACATTTATCCCTATCTGGATGAAAAGACGCGCACCGTGAAGGTGCGTTTGGAGCATCCGAATCCCGGCTACAAGCTCAAACCTGAAATGTACGTAAACGCGGAGATCAAGATTCCAGGCGAAACACGGCTGAGCATTCCGGAAGAGGCAGTACTGGACTCCGGAACGAGAAAAATCGTGTTTCTCGATAAGGGCGACGGCCACTTCGAAGCTAAAGAAGTAGGGCTCGGGCCAAAGATGGAGGGTTTTTATCAAGTGACGTCCGGCCTTAAAGAAGGCGAAAAGATCGCCGCCAGCTCGGCGTTTCTATTAGATTCAGAGAGCCGGTTGAGCGAGGCGATGGGCGCGATGGCTGGGATGTCGGGCATGTCCATGGAAGGAATGGCCGGGATGGCGGGCATGGAAGGCATGAAGATGGATACTCCCACGAAAGCCGGGCCAATGGAAAAGAAAGTGGCAGATTTAACGCTCACGCTCTCGACTCAACCGGAGAAGACCAAGGCAGGTGAGAATACTTTGCGGCTTAAGGTTACGGACAAGAGCGGCAAACCTGTGACCGACGCTCAAGTGTCGTTTCAGTACACGATGGCGATGCCGGGCATGGTGCTTTCAAAAGCGGAAGGCAAACGCTCAAAAGACGGCATCTACGAGACCAAAGCGAATCTCGCAATGGCGGGCACATGGGACGTGACGGTCACTGTCCGGAGGCCGGGTCAGAAGGAAATTCAAGAGAGGTTCAAGCTGACGGCCCAGCAATAGCGAAACCCGATGATCGAAAAAATTATCGAAGGAAGCGCGAGAAACAAATTTCTCGTATTTCTCATGGTTATTTTTCTGGGTGCCTGGGGATTGTGGGCGCTGAAAAACACGCCTCTGGATGCCATACCCGATCTCTCCGACGTTCAGGTGATCATCTATACGCCATGGATGGGGAGAAACCCGACCATCATCGAAGATCAGGTAACTTATCCGATCGTGACCACCATGATTTCTGCTCCCAGAGTAAAATCTGTGCGCGGCTTTTCCGACTTCGGGTACTCTTATGTTTACATTATTTTTGAAGACGGCACCGATATTTATTGGGCCAGAAGCCGCGTTCTCGAATATTTGAATCAGGCGAGCGGTCGCCTCCCGTCTGGCGTAACCCCGACACTTGGACCAGATGCCAGCGGCGTCGGCTGGGTCTTTCAGTACGCGCTGATCGATGAATCGAGGAAATATGATCTGGCCCAGTTGCGCAGCCTTCAGGATTGGTATCTGCGCTATCAGATTGGCAGCGTCGAAGGCGTGGCGGAAGTTGCCAGCGTCGGCGGGTTCGTGCGCCAGTACCAAGTCAATCTGGATCCGAACAAGTTGGCAGCCTACCGTTTGCCGGTGAAGAGCGTCATCGACGCGATTCGCATGAGTAATAACGACGTAGGCGGCCGTTCCGTCGAGCTGAGCGGCGCGGAATACATGGTGCGCGGTCGCGGCTATATCAGATCCATCAAAGACATCGAGACGGTCACCGTCGGCGGCGACAGAGGCACGCCGATTCTGGTGCGCGACATCGCCTCGGTGAGTTTAGGGCCGGACATGAGGCGCGGCATCGCGGAGTTGGATGGTAAAGGCGAAGTAGTGGGCGGCATTGTAGTGATGCGCCACGGCGAAAACGCTCTTAATTTAATTGATCGTGTCAAGCAAAAAATCAAGGAGATCGAGCCGGCACTCCCCTCCGGCGTTAAGATCGTGAGCACCTACGACCGCTCGGATCTTATACTTAGATCGATCGCGACTCTGAAAGAAAAACTGATCGAGGAGAGCTTAATTGTTAGTCTTGTCATCGTCATTTTTCTTTTCCACGTGCGTAGCGCGTTGGTCGTCATCATCACGCTTCCTATTGCGATCATTCTGTCTTTTATTGCGATCTATTATCTCAATCTCACTTCCAACATAATGTCGCTCGGTGGGATCGCCATTGCCATCGGCGCGATGGTCGACGCTGCCATCGTGATGGTGGAAAACGCGCACAAGCGACTTGAACATTGGGAGGAAGCCGGCCGTCCGGGAGATCGCACTCAGGTTCTCATCGATTCAGCCAAAGAAGTAGGAAAGCCGCTTTTTTTCTCTCTGCTTATTATCACGGTTTCTTTTCTGCCGATCTTTACGCTTGAGGCCCAGGAAGGAAGACTCTTTCAACCGCTGGCCTTTACCAAGACCTTCGCTATGTTTTTTGCGGCATTTCTCTCGATCACACTGGCGCCAGTCTTAATGGTTCTACTGATCCGTGGTCGCATTCGACCGGAAACCAGAAACCCGGTGAACCGGCTCCTGATCGCCTTGTATGCGCCCGTCGTGCGAGGCGTGCTGCGGTTTCAAAAAACCACCATAGCGCTGGCTGTGATCGCGTTGATACTTACCTATCCGGCCTTTGCGAGGCTCGGCTCGGAATTTATGCCGCCGCTCAACGAGGGAATGATTTTTTACATGCCCACTACCCTGCCAGGAATTTCCGTAACTCAGTCAGCAAGACTCCTGCAGATTCAGGATCGCATGCTCAAAACGTTTCCCGAGGTCCAGTGGGTTTTTGGTAAAGCTGGCCGGGCCGAGACTTCCACAGACCCGGCGCCTTTCAGCATGGGAGAGACGACGGTTATGCTGAAGCCGGAGTCTCAGTGGCGTCCCGGCATGACATGGGAAAAATTAGTCGAAGAGATGGACAAGAAGATCCGTCTGCCCGGTGTGGCGAACGCTTGGACCATGCCAATTAAGAATCGCATTGACATGCTGTCCACCGGCATTCGTACGCCTGTCGGCATTAAGATCTTCGGTCCGGATCTGACCAAAATTGAGCAGATCGGCCGACAGCTCGAAACCATTCTCAATTTGGTTCCTGGCACTCGTTCGGTTTTTGCCGAGCGCGTGACCGGTGGCTACTATCTCGACTTTGATCTCAAGCGCGAAGAGATTGCCCGTTATGGGTTGATGATCGAAGACATTCAAATGATCATCGAGTCCGCCATTGGCGGGGAGAGCATCACGACTACGGTGGAGGGACGAGAGCGTTATCCGGTAAGCGTGCGCTATGCGCGCGAGTTGCGCGATGACCCGGAGAAATTGAAACGGATATTGATTCCAACAATAAACGGCGCACAGGTGCCACTCGGACAGTTAGCGGAGCTTCGTTTAGCTACCGGCCCCGCCATGATCCGCGACGAAGATGCCCAACTAGCTGGTTACGTCTTTATAGATATGACTGGCAGAGATATCGGCAGCTACGTCGATGAGGCGAAAAGGAAGGTCGCGGAACAGGTACAACTCCCGACCGGCTATACGCTTTCATGGAGCGGCCAATATGAATTCATACAACGGGCCAAAGAGAAGCTGATGTATGTCGTGCCTCTTACGTTGCTCATTATATTTATCTTCCTTTACACCAATCTTCGGTCTGCGACAAAGTGCGCTATCGTGCTCCTGGCAATTCCTTTTTCCATGATCGGAGCCATCTGGTTCGTCTATCTCTTGGGATACAACATGAGCGTGGCTGTGTGGGTCGGCATCATTGCATTGGCTGGAGTGGACGCTGAAACGGGCGTCATTATGCTTCTTTACTTAGATCAGGCGTATGAGAAATGGCGCCATGAAGGGCGGATGCGGACGGCGCAAGATCTTCGCGAAGCAATCACAGAAGGCGCGGTGAAGCGCATCCGGCCGAAAATGATGACCGTCATGGCGATTCTCTTCGGGTTGTTGCCGATTATGTGGAGCCACGGCGCCGGTGCCGACGTAATGAACCGGATCGCTGCGCCAATGATCGGCGGGGTTATCAGCTCATTCCTCCTTGAGCTGATGGTCTACCCGGCG
>WNGC01000126.1_pt1 | contig 40742 bp, 29 predicted proteins | sample 5400051 | NCBI WGS metagenome assembly WNGC01 (sample SAMN13153368, study PRJNA577476) | soil metagenome | isolation source: 20 cm soil or saprolite under grassland replicate 2 | place: USA:California | collected 2016-06-15
TTCCTTTTTCGAAACTTTACCCCGAAAAATTCGAAGAAGATAGTGACCAACAATAACCAAAGGCTAACGCCTAACCAGCAGTAAAGGCTCCTGGCAATAACTGAGAAGCTCTCTGCTAAATGCTGTAGCCGCCTCGCTGCGTCGCGGCGCTCCGATGGTGTGGCTCTCCCTGGCAGCATGGGGCTCACCGGGATGGCTACAAGTCGAGCCGCTTCTGTTAATAACTCGACTAATTCCCTAGGGACAGCTTCAGCGGCTGTCCTAGGTTGAAAAACAGGCGCACAATCAGCACGTAAATCTGAAGAACTTTCGCCCGGAATTTCCGTAAAGTATTAGTGAGGTGGAAGCTGCAAAGATACGAATCCTGGTGCTTGATGACCAACCGTTACTCCGTTACGGGATTAGCGGTTTTCTCAATTCGCAGCCTGACATGATGGTATGCGGAGAGGCTGAAAGCATATCGGACGTGCGAAGTAAAATCGCCGAATGCCAGCCGCAAGTATTGGTGACGGCGCTGCGGCTAGGCGACGGCGCTGCGGCTAGGCGCGGAAGACAGCTTGAAATTGATCAAAAAGCTAAAAACCGAAACGCCTCAACTGCGCATCCTGGTGTACTCCGCACTTGCGGAAACCATTTTCGCCGAGCGCGCCATGCGCGCGAGAGCGAACGGGTACGTGATGAGACAAGCTCCCAAGGAAGAGCTGGCGATGGCTGTTCGCGAGGTTGTGAACGGCGGCATTTACGTTAGCCGGCAGGTAGCGCTGAGCGCATTCCGAAAATCGCTCCAGCCCCGGCTGAACGATAATCGCATGCCAAGATCAGGTGCTTGGCTTGAAGAATTATCCAATCGCGAGATGCACATTTTCCAGCTGCTCGGCTCGGGGTTTGGCAATCGGCAGATCGCGACATCGTTGGGTTTGAGCGTGAAAACGGTTGACAGCCATCAGGAAAACATCAAACACAAGCTGCACCTACGCTCATGTGCGGAGTTGCGTAAGCGCGCCGCCAAATGGGTGGACCAAACCTTCGACGCGGAAGAACATGTTTCCCGCCAAGCCGGCCAGCAGCGAGAGAGCAAACTGCCCTCTCCGCGCCTGCGTGTTGTCGAAGCGTTCGCCGCGACGGCAACGCCTGACTCGGAGCTCGCCGCGAACACCGCAGCTACGGTTTCCCAGCCGCTTACCGGCGTGCAGGAGACTGCCAGCTCTACGCCGCCGCCCGCGCGCAATACGCGCAATGACGGAATGTAGAGCGATCCGGGCAACACGCCCGCCTCAGCAGATTTTTTGTTTTGCGCTTGATGATAAATGCGCTGAGAACAGCACACCTTACAACCGATCGCGGCCTTATCCTGGCGGCCAGGCGAGGGCGCGTTTGCCGAGCAGGTGAACATGTAGATGCGGCACGCTTTCACCAGCGTCGGGACCGCAATTAATCACGACTCGATAGCCGCTCGCCAACTCCAGTTTTTTTGCGATGTCGCGTGCGACCAGAAGCAATTTGCCAAGGAGTGCGCCGTCATCATCCGTGGCGTCGGTCAAACGTGCAACGACCTTTTTTGGCACGATGAGCACATGCACAGGCGCTTGCGGATTGACGTCGTGAAAAGCGACGGCGTCGTCATCCTCCCAAATGATTTTTGCTGGGATTTGTCGTGCGATGATTTTTTCGAAAATGGTCATGACATTTTGAGAGTCCTGATCGCCGGCGAGCGCATCACTGTAAATCTGCGCATTCTGACGCTAATTCAAATCCGAAAGCTGGAGCGAATCTGAGAAATTTTAACGCACGGAACAATCCAATCGTGGAAAATGCGCCGCCGTTGTTAGTTTTTCGCGGACGAAGCAGACAATTTCCTCGCGCAGCGCATCACAGGCGCGCGTCCACGTTTTCGCACCGCGGAGGTGCTTCACGCAAGGTTGAAGCGAACAAAGCCGGAGATTATCGACACGGGTGGCAACCAGGGCGGCGATTTGTTTTTCCAGAAGATCAAAAAACGCGAGCTCATAACCCGCGCCGGCATGCCGCGCAATATCGAGTAACGAAATGGAAATGGGCGGCGGCGAGGGCGCAAAGTGCGGCACAATTTCCTTGTAGCCGATCGCGTTTAGAACATAGCGCACGGTTTGTGACAATTGGTTGAAGGCCACCACGTTTTCGTCGTTTCGCAGCTGCAGGTAAAAAGCAATACTTTCCGTCACGTGATCGGTCAGCCACCAACTCGGGTAACCAGCTTCGTCAGCTGCACGTGTGATGGCTGCGTGCAGCCAGTCGCGGCTAAACTCGAACAGTTGCCCGGAACTGGTGCGGAGATATGGAAATTCTTCCTTAAACGCGACCATGATTCTTGCTGCTGGAAAGAGTGCGTGACCCTGGCGTGGAACTCTGCGCTGCCTCAGGTGGAAATAGTTCACGCTGGAGCGCGTTGGGTTTTACACGTCGGCCGAGCGTATGAATGGCGTCTACAAATTGGTCGACATCTTGGAAACGTTGGTACACAGAGGCGTAGCGCAAATACGCCACCTCATCGATTGCTCGGAGTTTTTCGAGCACTTTGGCGCCAATTACCGACGATGGGACTTCGCGTCCGCTGGTCTCCAGCTCGTGAACAATCTCATCCACCATCTCTTCCAAGGTAAGCAGACTGGCGGAACGTTTTTCAAAAGCTTTCGCGATACTCCCAGCGAGTTTGCGCCGATCGAACGGCTCATGCGTTCGGTCGCGTTTCACCACACGCAGATCCGACCGCTCAATTTCTTCATAGGTCGTGTAACGATATTTGCACTTCAGGCATTCACGTCGACGACGAATGCTGGATCCATCCCGCGATTGACGGGAATCGATGACCTTGTCATCACGAGACCCGCACTTGGGGCAACGCATAGTGTTGAGCAGCTAATTAGCACACCATAAGTTGTGGCGTCAATGCTTCTTTAATTTCCTTCCCATTTAAAATTGGACGAAGGCAAAAAGCGACGCGACGACACGGGCGCACTTCCAAAGCTGGCGGACAATGCACAGATGTTTTGGTTGATTCCGCACGAAGTGCTTTTGGGGTGCGATACGTCGTCGCATCGCTTTTCCGAGAAAAATGGGCGGTTGATGTCCTGAATTGACGAAACCCATCGCCAGGATACACGCTTTCGAAATGCCACAGCGCACAGCAAAGAGCGCAGCTTATGGTCCTTGGCTCGTCGGCCTCGGAGCTGCGCTCTGGGGCACGGAAAGCGCGTGGCGCATCCCGCTCAACGAGCTGTTCGATGCGAGGGTGATTGTTTTTTGGGAACACGTGTTCATTCTCATCACGTTTTTGCCGATTCTTATCCCGCGTTTACACGAGGTTCCAAAAATCCGCGCGCGCACATGGGGGTTCCTGCTCTTCTCCGGGTTTGCCGGTTCCGCGGTTGGCACAATCTTTTTCACGTTGGCTTTGAAGCACGGGAATCCCACAGTGGTGAATGTCATCCTGAACATCCAACCCGTTATTTCAACCATCGGCGCGTTTCTGCTTTTTGGCGACCGCCTCGCACGGCAGTTTTTCTTTTACGCGGGCATTGCAATCATCGCTGGCGTCTTCGTCTCCGTTACCAATCCAGGCATGATCGGAGTTTCATTCGAGCAGGCAGGGCTAAATCTTGGCACGGGATACGCGCTGATCTGCGCGCTGTTCTGGGGTCTTTCAACCGTTGCCGGCCGGGGAGTAATGATGGGGATGTCGCTTCGCCTCGCCTCCGGCATGCGCATCGTCGTGGGTCTCGCCTGCATGACGCTGATTCTTTTGGCGTACGGAAAACTAGATGGCGCGGCGCTGTGGCCCGCAGCTGCGCAGAAGCACACAGCGAAGGCGATTGTCTTACTGTTTTGCCTTGCGTCAATCTCAGGCGGAATTCCGCTCTTGATTTATTTCCAAGGATTGCGTCTAACGCGCGCGTCAACTGCTGGTTATTTTGAAATGATGCAAACGCTCGCCGCCGTGTGCATCACCTGGGGCGTTTTCCATGCAAGTCTTCACCTGCACCAAGTCGCGGCTGCGATTATCCTGATCGCGGCAGTAGCAATGGTGCATCACGTGCAACAGGCGCTCGAACCGGCACAGCCGAACGACTGGCGGGGACGACAGCTAGCCGCCTGTTAACAAAAGCCACCTTTATGGTGGGATCACCCAGTAATTAGTCGGGTTATGTGTTCCCTGGTATTTCAACAGATGCCGTTTTGCTGCCGGGTAATCATCGTGGATAAGCCAGAACAAGTCTTCCATGACTGGCCGTTCGAGAAATAGGCGGTGTTTCCTGAGAAAATCTTTTTTCGAAAACGAAACGTCCACGAGATCGATTTTCCCGGGAAGCTGTTTCTCGTAATAGAGGAACGTTTGAATTTCGTCCAGATTCGTGTCGGGCGAGAATTGTTCCGGCAGACCGATGGAATCGACGTTGTACAAAAGTTTGCCGAGCAGAAGCACGTTATCGTCAGAGGCAACATAGATCGTGAGCCTTTTCACCAGCGCCTGCAGACCTGACTTGAAGTTTTGATTGAATTCTTCTCTGTCGACGTTGGGAGCCAGAAATACGACGTGATCTAGTTTCAAATTCCGCGTACTCGGATTCTCGTACAATTTTTGCAAGGCGAGACAGGCGAGCCGGCAACCGAGGCTGTGAGCGATGATGATGATTTTCGTCGGCTTAACTTCATTATTGATTGTCTCCAGCAGATTCACCAAATGCTGCGTCGATTCCGGGACCTGCTGGACGTCGCGCGTGTAAGCGAGCACAGATTCGCTGCTGGCCCAATCGAATGTAAGGACGTTCGCATCGATATCTAAGTCGCGCGCGATCTGCGCGCAGTACTCTGTGCTTACAGGAAACGAAAGCCGGTAGCCGTGGACCCAAATAACTAAAGGCTTTGCCGACCGATCTTGAAGGAACTTAAGAAATGCCGGATACGAGATAGATTCTACTTTTTTGATGGCGACGGCGTCCAGCGGCGCGCCTGCTGGATAATGCTGCGGTATCTGAACTGTTATCAACCCGTACGAAGTTTGCCCCGCGTATTCGCCAAGGTAGCTGGCGTTGCCGTTGAGAGCAGGCCCGGGTTTTCTGTCGGTGACGTAGCCGATTGTTTCGTTGAAATTTCGGCTCACGACGAACGGCCGAATTTTGCCGTGCAAAACGGTTGTCAAAACCGCGCCGAGCTGTCTCGGAAAATAGAAAGCTGTGACCAGTCCAAGGATGTAACATAGCAGTACGAGAAAAAGGATAACGACAGCTTTTTGCCGCACAATTTCGGCTTTCTAATTTTGAGCGATGCTCTCGTGAAGCACAAAGTCACGTGCAACGCTGCTTACACGCACGCCGTTTTCTCCGGGAATTCGAACCCGACTTTGCCGTCGTCTTCCAACTTCAGATACGCGGAGAATGGGCGGCCGCGTTTTGAAATGAAACCCTCGAGGAGATCGGTCTTTCCCATGGTGAGAAGTTTTTGCGCCTGCTCTTTTGAAATGTCGCGGCCGAGAATCGTTTTGCTTAGCTTGAATTTGCACGGAGTTCGGTCGGCCTGTGAACGCTCGCAAATGTAGCTCGTTTCAGTTTCAAAAATTTTGCCGCCGCACTTGGGACATGTGCCCACTGATTGCTTTCCGGTGAAATCAACTTTCGGCGCAGTGGTCTTGGGCTTGCGTTCTCCTTTAGGCTTCGGCTCGCGCTTTTCGAATTCAAAACCAACGTCTCTTATGTCAGTCAATACGAGAAACGCCTTGAATGGTCTGCCCTTGCGCGAAATAAAACGTTCGAGCAAATCCGTTTTTCCCGTCGCGAGCAATTTCTTCATCTGTTCGCGCTCAATCGCTCGTTGCAAAATGACTTTACCCGATCGAAAGTCACACGTTTTTGCCGGGCCAACTGAATTTTCGCACACGTAGCTCATTCCAAATTCGAATACGCTTCCGCCGCATTTTGGACATTTACCAAGCGGCTCCTGTCCCGAAAAATCAACCGGCTGCGCGGCGCCGTTTTCTTGACCGTTTGGTCCGAAATCGAACTCTGTTTTGAACTCGTCGCTGAGTTTGAGCAGCGCATCGAAACGCTTGCCCTTCTTGCTACGAAAGCCGCACAAGGGCCCGACCTGTTTCTCGCGCACGAGAGTTTCAAATTCGTCGCGGCTTAGCAAGCGCCCTGCGATGGTTTTCCAAATTGTGAAATCACATTCCTCATTTGTGCAGGTGAAGCTCTTGAACCGCTCGACTATCGGCGAACCGCACTTTGGGCATTTGCCGAACGGTTCGGTGTCCGGCATGTGTTCGTCTGGATGAAAATGTTTGGCTTTTCCGACGATATCATTCGTCAGCTCGCGGATGTCGCGCATAAATGCGTCGCGCGTAAGCCTACGATGCTCGATCTCGTGCAAGCGAAATTCCCAGTCGCCAGTCAATTCCGGACTGGTTAATTCCGGTACCGCGTTTTTGAGAAGGGTGATTGTCTGGATTGCTTTCGGCGTCGGCTGCAACTCCTTGCCATGTCGGACGAGATAATGCGCTGAAATCAATGTCTCGATGATTGCTGCGCGCGTTGCCGGGGTTCCGAGACCTTTCTCCTTCATCGCATCGCGCAGTTCTTCGTCTTCCACGAGCTTTCCCGCCGCTTCCATCGCGCTCAGGATCGTCCCTTCGTTGTATCGAACAGGCGGCCTCGTCTGCTCCGTTTTGATTTCAATACGGATCGTTTCGACGTGTTCGCCTTGAGTAACGGGCGGCAGATTCTCCTCCGGCTTGTCACCGGTAGCTTCGCGCCCATAAATCTCCAACCATCCGGGCCCGACCAGAATTTTCCCTTCCGTCTTGAAGGGCTCGCCCTCCACGCGCGTGATCCGAGTCGTGTTCTCGTATTGCGCAGGCGGAAAGAACACGGCCACGAAGCGCTTGGTTATCATGTCGAAGAGCGCGCGCTCCTGATTGTCGAGCGAGCGAGGAATAGTGCCGGTCGGAATAATCGCAAAGTGATCGCTGACCTTCGCGTTATTAAAGATGCGCTTGTTTGGCTTGACCCAATTATTGTCGAGCACTCTTCGCGCAAATGGGTTGTCGATGCTATTCAATGTCGATCTGACTGTCGGAAGATAATCTTCCGGCAAAGCGCGCGAATCCGTGCGCGGATACGTGATCGCCTTGTGCCTTTCATAAAGCGCCTGGGCAATTTGCAACGTGCGTTTTGCAGAGAACCCAAGCCGATTATTCGCTTCGCGCTGCAATGCAGTGAGATCGTAGAGTTGAGGAGCAACTTGCGTAGTCGGTTTCTTTTCTTCCAACTCGACGACACCGTGTTTGCCGCTGCACTTCCGCTGGATGGCTTCAGCGATTTCGCGGTGCCACAATCGCGGCGCGGCGCGATGCTCGTCCCACAGCGAGCCGTTTTTAGTGTCAAGCTGCTGCTGCGCATCAGGGAGGTTCAATTGCAGACGGTGGAGTAGTCTTTTGGTTCTCTCGGTTTCGTCCTCGTCTTTCTGAAATGCTTCATCAAACCAGCGCCCTTCATATTCGCCAGCAGCGGCGCGGAATCTGGAGTGGAGCTCGTGCAGGTCACGCGGTTTAAAGTCCTTAATTTTGTTCTCGCGGTCGACGATGATTGCCAGTGTGGGCGTCTGTACGCGGCCTAACGAAGTGACTGTGCTTCCGCGGCCGCCGCTCAGTCGTAAAGTGAATGCGCGGGTTGCATTAATACCGATGAGCCAGTCGGCCTCGTTCCGGCTGCGAGCCGCAGTGGCCAGCGGTTGCATCTCAGCATCGCTACGCAATCGCGCGAACCCTTCGCGGATCGCCTCCGGGGTCATCGATTGCAACCAGAGACGCTTGATAGGCTTTTTCGTCCCCGCGTATTGGGCAATGTAGCGAAAGATCAATTCGCCTTCTCGGCCCGCGTCGCATGCATTGATTAGTTCCGAAACATCTTTGTTTCTGATGAGCTTGCGAAGAACATTGGCGCGACCGGTCATTTTCTCCGCGGGCTCGAGCGCGAATTCCGCCGGCATAATAGGCAGCTTCTTCATGTCCCATTTGTCCTGGTCTTTCATCGAAGCAGGGACTGCGAGTTCAAATAGGTGGCCGACTGCCCAGGAGATCACGTATTTCTCGTTCTCGTAGTAGTCTTTGCCCTTCTTGAAACCGCCGACTGCCTTGGCGATATCGCTCGCGACCGAAGGCTTCTCCGTAATGATGAGGGACTTGGGCATGGGGCAGGAATCGAACTCAGGTGGGGGATCTTTGCAAGTCAGAGCACTTTGCCTGCGCGGTCAACAGCGCGGTAAGTTTCTCGCTTAGCTAAGCTTAACGAAATATTTTCCGGGCAACTGCTTGACCAAGCGTTTCAGCTCCAACTGCAACAATATGGACGAAACCATCGAGGTCGGCAATTCGCTTTTAGTGGCGATATCGTCGATCGGTGTTTCGGTCTGCTCAATCGCGTCATAAACGCGCCGTTCTTCCTCCGAAAGCGGCGGCAACGGTCGCACAGCGGCCTCCGGTGACGGTTTCGTGTCGGGTAGAAGGATCTGCAAATCGTCCAGTATGTCACTCGCATCCATGACCAGCTTCGCGCCCTGCTGGATGAGACGGTTCGATCCCATGGCGCTCGGCGCGTTGATATGGCCGGGCACCGCGTAAACCGAGCGCCCTTGTTCCAGCGCCTGCGCCGAGGTGATCAGCGCCCCGCTATTCAAACCAGCTTCCACCACAAGAATTCCGTGGCTCCATCCTGAAATGATCCGGTTTCGCATTGGGAAAGTTTGGCGATCCGGTTCAACCTCCATCGAGAACTCCGACACGATTGCGCCATTTCCGCTTCTAATTTTCTCGGCCAGCACGGCGTTCTCCGGCGGATAGAGTTTGGCTAGTCCCGCACCGATTACTGCAACGGTTCGTCCCTTTGCGGCGAGCGCTCCTTGATGGGCGGCCGTATCGATACCGCGCGCGAGTCCGCTAATAACGGTCAATCCGGCATACGCCAGCTGATACGACAGCTTTTTCGCCGATTCCATTCCGTAATGCGTGGTTCGCCGCGCGCCGATAACTCCGATGGCGTGGTGATCGCGCTCCTGCAGTTCGCCCCAGACATAGAGCACGATGGGCGGCGCGTGGATTTCCCGCAATGGCCGAGGATACGATGGCGATTCCTGCGTGATTACGGTCGCTCCGAAATCGCGCACGCGTTTAAGCTCTGCAGCGAGATCGACGGTGGATTCCCACGTCGAAATTTGGTCTGCAACCTCGTTACCGATTCCTTCCACCTTGCGAAGCTCGCTGCGTTTTGCCACGAGGACTTGTTGCGGTTCCCTGAAAACTTCAAGCAACTTCCGCAGTCTCACAGGCCCAACAGTCGGCAGCATGTTGAGCGTAATGCACGCTTCAGTCGCGTTCATGATAGGGAGTGACGCGAGCGTTCCCGCTCGCCGCAGCGAGTCAGAGGCTTACGCTACACTAAAATGGGATCTCGTCCTCGTCGGGCTCGGCGCGTGCTGGTGGTTTGGGCGGTGCGCTGGTTTGCCGATTTTCCCCAGCCGTCTCGCCGGCACCGCCAGTTCCACCGGGACGACCGCCCAGCAACTGCATGGTCTCGCCCACTACACGCAATCTCGTTCGCTTCTGCCCGGTCTGTTTGTCGTCCCAGGTGTCCATTTGCAAGCGGCCCTCGATAAACACTGGCCGTCCTTTCTTCAGATATTCACCTGCAATCTCCGCGAGGCGCGCCCAGAGTACAACGTCAACAAACGTGACTTCCTCACGTCTTTCTCCGCTGTCGGTAGTGTAAGCGCGATTGACGGCAATGCCGAGATCGCAAACTGCGCTGCCCTTGGGTGTGTAACGCACTTCGGGGTCGCGGGTGAGGTTTCCAAGCAGAATGACTTTGTTAAAACTGGCCATGGTCGCGTTATACCGGAATCACTTTCCTTTCGCCACCTTTTTTCCGGGCTTTTCCTTCTTCTCGGGCAGGCGTTCGTAATTCTGACGATACACTTCCGGATCGAGTTTAAATTTCGCTTGCAGCTTCGCGATTACTCCCGGATCGGCAATAAAGACAAAGTTCACGTAATATCCGGAATCGAGAGGACCGGCCACATAGGAGAACTGGCGCTTGTCCATTTTTTGCACCTGTTCGATTTGCGCACCTTCTTTTTGAAACTCCGATTCCAATCGGTCGATGATTTCCCTGACGGTTTCTTCTTTGCCCTGGGCGTTCAACACCAGCAGCGCTTCATAACGGCGGTTCATGCTTCTTCGGTTTCGGTTTTGTTGAAAGTGTTCATCGCGGAAACAAGGCCGTTGTCAATCGCGCATTTCAACGCGTCCACAGCTCGGCCGATTGTGGATCTAACGAGCGGTTTCTCTTCGTCGAAGAATCGGCTCAGTACGTAATCGACGTATCCTTCGCGTGGCGCCTGGCCGATCCCGACACGCAAGCGCGGGATCTCCTCGGTTCCGAATTGGACGATGATTGATTCAAGACCGTTGTGGCCCCCCGGTCCACCTCGCGCGCGCAGGCGCAGACGGCCCAGCGGCAGGGCAAGGTCATCGAGTATGATCAGAATTTGCTGCGGCTCGATTTTGTAGAACTGCGCAACCGCAAAAAGCGGGTAGCCGCTCCGATTCATGAAGCTCATAGGTTTGATCAGAAGCACAGCGCCACATTTTGCTGAGAGCGCGTCCTCCCGTGCCTGCGGGACAGATTTTTCCCATGTCGACCCAAACTGCGCCGCAAGCTGATCGACCACCATGAAGCCAATGTTGTGACGCGTGGCCGCGTATTCGGAGCCCGGATTTCCAAGACCCGCGACGAGGCGAATTTGTGGATGGTTTTCCACAACCGCTCAATCCGCAATCCGCAATCCGCAATCCGCGATCAACGCTATTTCTTCTGCTCCTTTTCTTTCGGAGCTTTTTCCTTCGCAGCGGGAGCGGGCGCAGCCCCTTCGGCCTCTTCCTTTTTCTCGGTAATGACTTCCGGTCCGGCGGCTGCTGCTTCGGCCTCCGCCACAATCGGCTCTTCTTCAACTACCGGCGCGACAACCGAAAACGCAGTGAGATCAGGCTGGACCTTTGCCGTGACGCCCGAAGGAAGTTGAATGTCGCGAACGTGAATGGAATCGCCGATGTTCAGTTGGGACACATCCACAGTGATCCGATCCGGCAAGTCGGCCGGCAAACATTCAATCGCCAGCGAGCGCAAGCTTTGCTCGAGCAATCCGCCAAAAGTCTTGACGCCAACGGCTATGCCCGTCGGTTCGAGAGGAACTTCGGCTTGAATCATTTGATCCATGGAGACGGCGTGAAAATCAATATGACGAATGTCGCCACCGACGGGCGAGTGTTGTACCTCCTGGACCAGGGCGGTGCGACTTGAATCCTCCCCGGCAATCGCGAGCTCAACCAAAACGTTCTCTCCAGAAGCGTGGCTCATCATGGCGTTGATCTCGCGCGCGGCGACTTGCAATGCCTGCGGTTCATTCTTGCCCCCGTAAATGACTGCAGGAATCAATCCACGCGCTCGAAGTTTGCGCACGGCGGAGCGTCCCACATTCGTCCGTGGTTCTGCTTTCAGCTTAGCTTGTTTTGCCATTTTTTTCGTTCTCGATGTTGAACAGCGACGACACTGACTCGTCGTTATGTATCCGCTTAATGCCTTCCCCGAGAAGCTCGGAGACGCAGAGCACTGTGGTTTTAAACCCTTCCACGGTGCGCACGGGCGTGCTGTTGGTCGTTACTAATTCCGTAATTTTCGATTTTTGCAAACGGCCGATCGCGACATCGACGAGGACAGCGTGCGAAACGCCAGCGTAAATCTTCTGTGCCCCGCGCTTTTTCAAAAGCTCAGCCGCGGACGTCAACGTGCCGGCCGTTTCGGTGAGGTCGTCAACGAGGAGCACGTCGCTGCCTTCCACTTCACCGATCAGATACAACGCCTCGGTCTCCGTCGCGCTTTTGCGTTCTTTAGCGACGATGGCGAGATTCGCGCGCAGCGCTTCAGCATAGGCTGAAGCCATTTTAAGCCCACCCAGATCCGGCGAAACCACAGTTGTTTTTCCAGTGAGCTGCTGTCGGAGATATTTAATCAACACGGGCAGCGAATAGAGATGGTCAACCGGAATGTCGAAGAACCCCTGTACCTGCTGTGCGTGCAAATCCATCGTCAGTACCCGGCTTACGCCCGAGGCGTACAACAAATTTGCGACGAGCTTAGCCGTGATCGGCACACGCGGCTGATCTTTGCGGTCCTGGCGCGCGTATCCGAAAAACGGAATCACCGCGGTGATCCGATCCGCGCTGGCGCGCCGCGCTGCATCCACCATGATCAGCAACTCCATCAAATGCTGATTGGTCGGCGGACAGGTCGGTTGAATGATAAAAACGTCGTGTCCGCGAATATTCTCTTCGATTTTCACGTAAGTCTCGCCATCCGGAAACGAGCTGATGATCGCCTGACCCAACGGGACACCGATGTATTTGCAAATCCGCTCCGCCAAATCGCGGTTGGCCGAGCCGGAGAAGACTTTTAGTTCTGGCTGAAGCGCAAACATCGAGAGCGCCTAATTTAGGCTCGCGGAAACTGCCTTGGCAATCTTCAAAACTTGCCAAGCATCATTTCGTTGACTGAATTGCTCTGGGGAGCGGTGCTAACTGCCCATGCGTCGGTAGCGCTGCAAAACGCAAAAAATGTCTCGACATCTTTGCACGCTTTTAACACCGGCGGCCGATACTGCGCACATTTCGCTTCGCCAACGCCTACGCCCACTCCTACGCCAACCATGACACCGACGGCAACTCCCAAGGCGACCGCGACCCCAACCCCAACACCGACGCCATGCACTGGAAGATGCGCACCGACGCCGAGGCCGCGCCCAACTCCGGCGCCGCGCACGTAGGTTCGCCACGGCGGTTGAGGTCAATCGGTCCTACTCAGCGTGTACCGGTGCGATTGAGCCGTTCGGCGAACATTTCCGTGTTCGCGCTCATGCCAACGCGAAGATGATCGGGCATCTCGAAAAGCGTGGATCCATTCTAGAAGGGTTGCCAATTTGCCTGACCTCCACGAAAATGAAGTCGTCTTCGATGAGTGGCGACGCGATTCGGATAGAACGTCCGACGACCAATTCAAAGCTGTTCGCGCATACGCGCTGGGACGTGTTCCCGGCCGCGGCGGGGCTTTTTCATCTCGCGTATTTCCTGGGACTCTATTTTCTGTTCCCGCATGCGCCGCTATGGGTGATGCTGGTCCTCGGGTTTATTTACTCGCTGATGGTCAATGCGAACATCAACGGTGTGGGGCACAATTTCATTCACAATCCGTTCTTCCGATTGAGATTGCTGAATCGGCTCTTTGGAATCACGCAATCGGTTGGGTGCTGTTTCTCACAGACGATGTACGACGCCGTGCACATGCAGCACCACAAGGGAAACTCGGATCGACAGGATGAGCATGGTGACACGCTCGATTGGTTATCGATCTACCGGCATGGTCATGAGGGCGAGGCGGAAAACCCCTGGCGCTACGTGTTTTTGAGTTTCTTTCGCGACGACGTCGGTGCGATCAAACGTGAGCTGCGCAAGCGCAAGAACGGCGATCTCTTCTGGGGCAACATTGAGCTAACGGCATTCGCTACCACGCTTTTGGTGATGGCAATTATTGTTCCGACAAGTCCGATTCACTTCATCAACTGGAGGTTCATGCTGTTTTTCCTGCCGTTTTGGTATCTCGGCCATTGCTTCAGCTATTTAAACGGTTATTACCGGCATTACGGCGCGAACCCCGGCAAACCGATTGCCTGGGGCGTGAGCAGCTACGGAAAAATCTACAACTGGCTTTTCTTTTACAATGGCTATCACGCCGAGCATCATTTCCGTCCGAAAGTGCACTGGACGAAGATGGAAAAGTTTCGGCAAAGCATTGCCGATTTGCAGAAACAGGAAGGCGTCCGCACCATCAAGCGCGCGCACATGCTGGGGTTCCTTGATCCCGATCTGCCAAAACGCGGGCAGCACGAGGCGAAGGCCGAACCGGCGAAAGCGATATTGTAGGGCCGGCGCATCGCCTCCCTTCTGAATTGCGAATGGCAAGCGGAGCGCTTGCCCTACAAATTTTTTCCGAATTCCGTGCGCAGCTTTTCTTTCTTCGCTTCGCACTCCTCGTGTAATCGCCGGATCTCCGACACAAGCTGCTTTTCCAGTGATTCTAATTCTTCAATTTTGCCCGTGACTTGTGCTTTGCGAATCTGATCTTTCAGGAAAAGCTCTTTCTCCGCGATCTTTGCTCGGTACACCGAATCCATTTCCGCGATTTCTTTCTTCTGGTCTTCGGTGAGCGAGAACGACGGCGAACTCTTTTCGAGCCGTTCCATCGCCAGTTCGTAAGCCGATTTCATTCTCGATCTTACCTCCTGAATCAATCGACGCATTGCATGTCGGAAATCAATTCTTAAATTGTGTTAGTGCATTCACCAATCAAACTGCTGAGCATCGATTTCGACGGGACGCTGGTTTCCCGCGTTAGCGAACCCGTTCTCGACACGCAGTGTATGGAATTCATTCGTGAATTGCAGGGCGCCGGCGCGATCTGGGCGATCAACACGGGCCGTTCTGTTGATCTGCTCAAATCCGGCCTCGCGGATTTCGCATTCCCTATCCGCCCGGACTTCATCCTCACGACTGAGCGCGATGTTTTTCGTCCTGGACGAAACGGAGACAACTGGGAACCGTTTGGCGACTGGAACGCGCGCTGCGCGCGCGATCACGCGGAGTTGTTTGCTTCGGTTGAGACGGTCATTGCCGAGTTCGTGGATTTCGTAACTCAAAAAACTAAAGCGCGTCTCCTTTACAATTGCGAAGGCCTCGAAGGTCTGGTGGCGGAGAACGACGAAGAAATGGAGCGCATCACGGACTTTATCAAACGAGCGCGGGCCGAGCATCCGAAGTTGGATTACCAGCGCAACACAGTTTATCTCCGTTTTTGTCACGCCGATTATCACAAAGGCGCGGCGCTCGCGGAGCTGTCGCGTCTTCTAGAAGTTCCACGTGAACATATTTTCGCGTCGGGCGATCATCATAACGACATCTCGATGTTGGACGGAAAAGTGGCTGGAATGCCGTCGTGCCCGGCCAACGCAATTCCGGAGGTGCGAAATGCGGTGCGCAACGCGGGCGGTTACGTCGCGCAGAAAGCCTGCGGCGCCGGCGTTCATGAAGCGCTCTTGCATTTCGCGAGCCCCGAAAGCTTTCGGGGTTGAAGCGTTAAGGCGCTAAACGGAATTGTAGTGGAGCCAAATCACCAGTGTACATTTGCGCTGGATCCGGCCGCCCCAGGAGTGACGCGTCCCTCATCCGACATTTTTTCTCCCGGGACAGTCGCGGTGGATTGAGACGCCGATCCACTTGTGGTTGCTTCATTACCTGATGTGGCACAAGCGGACAGCATAAGTGCGATCAGCAAAACCAGAATGGCTGTCCGGGCGGCTTGTTTCATCACCGGTGCCGAACGTATCTTTAGACGCCTGAGATGCAACCACCTGTGCTCTGCAGAGTAGCCGACAAACGGTAAATGCACCGGCGCTAACGGCGGTCGCAGACCCCCGTACAGTGACACGTCGCGCCGCAATTCAAAAGTGACTACCGCTCATTCCAGTGTCGGCGGGATTATAAGTTGGGCGTGCGAAGTGCGCTGCAGGAACCGTCACCCCTTCAGGCGGTTCAGTGACGACGCTTTCCTCTTTGGACGACGCACAAGCGGAAAGCAGGCACCCGATTAGCAAAGCAGCCACTCCGGACAAGGCAGCACAAGTTTTCACCGAGACAAACGTACCAATCGCAAACTCGGATGCAACTCTCACGGCAAAGGATTGATTACGAAAAGCAAAGCTGTCAGGAAAAAATTTTGCGCGAAATGCGAAGCTCGCCTTTAGTTCGACATGGCCGAGTACGAGGGTGAGCCTGAACGCATCTGGGATGAGTACGAGTGGGAGCGTTTCCTTCAGCAGCAGGACGGCAAGACTGAAAAGTACATGCAATTGCTCGAAACGTACCTCGATGATCCGGAGCGTGACGAAATCATCGCGCGCGAAATGGGTTGGACACAGCTATTAGACGCCAAAGATTGGAGCTCGGAAGTCGATGCATTGCTGGACGAAGGCTCAGCCGATCAGGACGAAACCGACATCGAGAATATAAGCAGATCAGCAGACACATTTGAGGAGCATGACCTGTATCGCGCTGCCTTTGCGCTCACCATCTGGATCGATCAACTGTTCGACGAAAATGCTTCATTCCAGAACGAACCAGCAGCGGTTAAGTTGGCTACACACGCTGCTCTGGCCAGTGCAAAGCTGGCAGCAGCGTTGAGCGGTGATAACCTCGACGAAATCGGGATGACCATCGCGTATCTAAAGCGTGCCTTGAAGGCGATCACGATTTCGATGGAAGCTGCGGCGCAACTACGGACACCCGAGAGGAAGATCACCCCCTCGCAGTATGCAGCACTACAGCACCGACTCTTTCGCGTGCGAGACGGCATTATTACGTTGATGGGCGAATACCGCAGCGAGTGGCGTCGCCGGTTCGGCCCCGAAAACTTTCGGGGTTGAATGAAATAAGGACGGATCCCGTCCAATCATGCAAACAGAAGCGACTCCGGCTCAGGCCGATGTATCGGAATTGGACTTGGTGAGACGATGCCAGGCCGGTGACACCGAAGCATTCGACGAGCTGGTGAGCCGCTACCGGACACGCGTGTTTAGCATGATTTACAATATGGTTTATAGTGAGCAGGACGCTTGGGACCTGGCTCAAGACAGCTTCTTAAAAGCGTGGAAATCGATTAAGCGATTTCGGGGACGCTCGTCCTTTTACACATGGATTTATCGGATCGTTATGAACGTGACGATCGATTGGCTGCGCAAAAAGCAGATCAAAGGCGCAGGCACCGAGTTCGACGACGCCATTCAGTTGAGGCACGTCGATCCCGCGTCCAAAACTGTTCCCAAGGCAGAAGCGCTGCCTTACGAGACAATAGAGCGAGATGAGATCCGTGCCCGGATCGATAAGGCAATCGCCCAGCTCTCGCCCGAACAGCGCGCGGTTATCTTGATGAAGGAAATCGATGACATGCAATATCACGAGATCGCAGAAGCTCTGGGCTGCTCCATCGGCACGGTCATGTCGCGTCTGTTTTATGCCCGCAAGAAATTGCAAACTCTACTGAGGGACGTTTATGAAAACATTTGAGGAAAAATGGACAGCATGGGTGGACGGGCAGCTCAGCGGGAGAGAACTGGCAGAATTCGAAGCCTCACTTCCGGACAAAGCTGCTGCGGAAGCTGAAAGAGCCGGCGCACAAAAACTTGGCAAGTTTTTGAAGCGGGAGCTAAGCGCTCGAACGCTGACCAACGAAGAGTTTTTCAGTCATCAACTCCGCGAACGAATCGCGCAGGAAGGTGGGGAAATCTCGCGGGCACCAGGCGACCGCCGGATAGAAGGTTCCACGTGGTGGACGATCCCTCGTCTCTTGTGGACCGGCACCGTATCGCTCGCTGTCTTTTTAGCTTGTACGGTTCTCGTCATGCGCGAGAAAAATCCGACTGAGGAGTCGCAATACCTTACGCAAATTCTAAACGCCCGCGTTGATCCGGTAGTCAGCCCGAACGCGACGGTCTCAATCTTTGAGGTGAAACAAGACCGCGTGACGGTGCTTTGGACCGAGGGATTGCAAAGTTTGCCAGCTGATTACGCGGCCAAATAATCGCTCATGGGTCGTGCGCGCGCATTCTTGGTTGTTGCTATCGCCTTTGCGATCGTCGGGGCAACCAGCCTGTATGGCGCAGAAAACGTTTGGAGCGGGCTTGTCATCGCGGAAAACGTTGCAAAGCCGCAACCGATTCCACCGGAATTAACGCGCATCGAGGGATCGCTGAAAAAATTTTTCGGCTACAATCAATTTCAGGTGATCGGGCACTCGGAGAAGACGCTTAAGACTGGGCAGGAAGATTGGCTTGCCACCAGCAAATTTTTCGGATTGCACGTTGATGCGAGGGGCGAGGGCGAGGCCGGCTACGTTTTGAACCTGAAACTTTACAAAGAGAAAGAACTCTTGCTGGAAACAGATGCCAAGCTTAGCAAGCGCAGCCCACTGGTCATTAAAGGGCCGCAAGTCGGAGGGGGACAATTGCTGCTGGTGCTGGTTGTGCAGTAGGTGGCAGGCCGCAACCGCAAGGCGCGACATTCTTGGTATTCAGATGCAAACGCCTACCCAGCCTGCTTAGCGAGACAAATGCTTGGCCATCGGGTTTTTCTCTCCGGTTTATTGTCCGTTACTTTTCCCGCCGTTATGTCCGCAGAAAAACCATTCAGCTTCAATGAGACGCTGGGAAAATTGCCAAAAGAGGTCATCCCGGTGGAGTACTCCATTCGGATAGTTCCCGACATCGACAGATTTGTTTTTACCGGAATGGAAACGGTAAAGCTGAGCGTTCGCAGTCCAGTTCGCCAACTGGTTCTTAACGCGCTCGAACTCGAAATCACAGAAGCATCAATAGATGACATGGCGCTGCCGAAATCTGCAATCCACATCAACAAGGAGAAAGAGCTGCTTACGCTCGCGCTGCCATCAGACTTAACGCTTGGCGACCATACGCTTGCTCTGCGTTTCGAAGGCAAAATCAATGAAGCAGGGCAGGGCCTCTTTTACATGCATTATCAGGAGCAGGGCAGCGGCGCGACCAAGCTCATGCTCGGAACTCAATTCGAAGCGACTGATGCTCGCCGATTTTTCCCTTGCTGGGACGAACCAGCCTTTCGCGCGCGTTTTCAGTTGACGACCGTTGTTCCGGAAAATTGGCTGGCCGTCTCGAACATGCCGGTCGAGAGCGAAAAAAAAGTCGCCGGCGGGAAAGAAGTGCGTTTTGCCGCAACTCCGTCAATGTCGAGTTACCTGAATGTCTTCGTTGCTGGTGAGTTGGATTCGATCGAATCCCGGGTTGGTTCGACCCAGATTCGGGTAATCACGACGAAAGGCAAAGCAGAACTAGGTCGCTACGCCCTAGAAGCTACGGCGCAGATTCTGCAATATTACAACGACTACTTCGGTGTGCCGTATCCTTTGCCGAAGCTGGACCAAATTGCTCTGCCCGGCGGTTTTGGTGGTGCGATGGAAAACTGGGGCGGGATCACCTACTACGAATCTGCGCTTTTATTTGATCCAAAAAATTCCTCCGCGGAGACGAAGCAAAACATCTACGAGGTGCTTGCGCACGAAATAGCGCACCAATGGTTCGGTGACCTCGTGACCATGGCTTGGTGGGACAATCTCTGGCTCAACGAAGGGTTCGCTTCATGGATGGGCTCCAAATGCACGGCGCATTTTAATCCGCAATGGGAAGTCTGGCTGAGGCGCGAATCACCGCGGGACCCGACGCGACGCGTTGGAATTGCCAAAGAGGCGGCGATGGAAGGCGATGCAAGATCGACCACCCATCCAATCCAGCAGTTCATCGCAACGGAGGCGGAAGCCAACAGCGCTTTTGATGACATCACGTACAAGAAAGGTCAATCGTTTCTGCGGATGTTGGAAAGTTTTCTTGGCGAAGATGTTTTTCGTGATGGGATTCGCCGGTACATCGCCGCCCATAAATACTCGAACTCAACCACCGCGGATTTGTGGAACGCACTTTCGGAAGCGTCCAAGAAACCGGTCGGCCAGATCGCTGCTGGCTGGACGCAGCAGCCCGGATTTCCAATCGTAAGAGTCAAACGAGAGCCAAATGGAAAGGTCCGGCTCACACAGGAGCGTTTCACCGTAAATTTCAAAAGCGCACCGCCACTGGAGTGGAAAATTCCACTTACATATACGGTCATCGGACAATCGCCTGCGACTTTGTTGATGACCAACAAAACAGACATTCTGGAGAACATTCCCCCGGGGCGCGCGCTCAAGTTGAATGTAAATGGCGCCGGCAATTATCGCGTCGAATATGACGAGCCATCCTGGAATTTGTTGGTACAAGCTCTGCCGGAAATCGGTTTGGAAGATCGCGTGAATCTTTTGAGCGATTCGTGGGCGCTGGTCGGAGCTAATCGTGCGCCCGTGTCGCGCTATTTCGGGTGGGTCGAGAAATTGCCCAGTTCCACCGACCTCGCAGAACGTGGGCAGATCATCAACGTGGTGGATTTCGTGAATGGGTTGCTCGTCGGCAATCCCGAGCGCGAAAAATTTCAGCGCTACGCCCGGTCGCTTTTACGTCCAACCTTCGATTCGCTCGGCTGGGAATCCAAGGAAGGGGAGCCGCCGACTGACGGAAGTTTGCGCGCGAGTTTGATTAACCTTCTGGGAGATTTAGACGATCGCGAAATTATCGCCGGCTGTCGTGAACGGTTCGCAAAATATCTGGCAAACCCGGCATCGCTTGCACCCGATCTGCGACCGCCAGTTTTTGCGGTCGTCGGCCATTATGCCGACGAAAAGACCTGGACCAAACTACATGAACTCGGTCTCAAAACGACGAGCATCGAAGAAAAACAAAATTATTACGACGCGCTTGCTTGCGCGACCGATCCGGTATTGGTCAAGAAGACGCTTGCGATTGCGCTCACGGATGAGCTGCCAACGAGCCGGGCTATCTTTCTCGTTTCGAGAGTCGCACGCGAAAGCGGTCATCCGGACATCGCTTGGGAATTCGCCAGGGCGAATATGAAAGCGTTGCGCGCCAAGACTGATGCGGCGGGCGCAAACCGCTACGGGCCCAGTCTGTTTACGTTCTTCTCTGATGACTCGCGCGCCGCTGAGCTAAAAACGTACGCCAAAACGAATTTGCCCGCAGCAGCCGCGCCTGAAGTAGCAAAGGTCGTCGATGAAGTCCGGTTTCGCGCCCAATTCAAAAAGCGTCTCGCGTCGCAACTAGATGCTTGGATCGAAAAGAGAAAGCGCTGATACCACGTATGAGCTGCAATTGGTTGATCGGTATTCGCCTCTCCCTTGCTGAAGGGGAGAGGATTGAGTCGAGGGATTGAAATTGGAGGCGTAATTCTGCAACAAAGCCAACCCTACCCCTGTCTGTGAGGGAGAGGCATCCGGCCGGGCCCTGCCGCTACAGTTCGAAGAGCAAGAGCAGGAATAAGAGCTACTGATCACCGACCTGTCCGCCTTAGCCTTGGCGCAGGCGGATCACTCGTCACTCTTCTCTGGCGGGCTGATCCACAAACGCATCGGAACCATTGATGATTCGACGAAACCATGACGTCGGAAAAATTCCTGCGCGACGTTTTCAGGTCGGTCAGTCAACAGCGTTATCCGCAAGAAATTTTTCTTCTTCGCAAAATCGATTGCGTGGTTGAGAAGCTTTGCGCCATAGCCGTGGCCCTGGAATTGCTTATGCACCACGAGATCCTCGAGGAGCATAACGAAACCACCTTCCGCCGTGCTGATCGTAAACAGCAAATTGATCATGCCCACGATCGCGCCATCGCGACGCAGCACGAAAACGCGCCCGCGACTAGGTTGTTCGAAAATGAGCCGCAAACCACGAAGCTGTTTGTCCTTGTCGGGTCGGAAATCGCTTTCCTGAGCAAACAATTCGCCCAGCAACAACGATAATTCGTCCAAATCGGCTTCGGTAGCCGGCTCGATTACGACGTTTTCGCTCATCCGTTCCGTTGTTTATCCCAAAAAATCGGTGTCCTGGCAATCGGAAGATCAAACGTCGGAGCGCGCCACGCAATTGACAATCCCTTGCTCACTCCTAGTGTAACCGCTCTTAAATCGCCTCGCGATCTGTTTCGGTTTTATGAAACGCACTTACCAGCCCTCCAAGCGAACGCGGAAGCGTCAGCACGGTTTTCGTGCCCGCATGCGCACCAAAGGCGGGCGCGCGATCCTCGCGCGGCGCCGACAGCGCGGCCGCAAACGACTGCTCCCGAAACGCGTCGAAACGCATTACGTTCGTCATACCCAAGCTTGATTTTCGAAATTCGAAATTCAAGAGTGGCAATTGTTTCGGATTTCGGGTTTTAATCCGGCTCCCTTAGCTCAATTGGCAGAGCAAGTGACTCCTAACGACCTCGCAAGCTGTGCTTACGCTAAGATTCAACGAATCGGAACACTAAGAAGCTGCCTCCTGCGCGTCAATGATCAATGGCGGTTTCGTGTTTTGCCTTAGGAAACGCTGCCTGAGGGTCGCGGCCTCGCCCGGGTCGAGTCTTATAGTCGGACCGGAAAGCGTATCAGGCTAACCCATAGTGCTAATAACAAACGACGGCTTCCGGTGAGGTGATTCAAAGTCACTCACTACTGACCGCGTTCATTCGACGAAAGGTTAAATGTTACCTGCTTAAGCCGATTTGACTCCTACCGCTCCGCAATATCTTCTCGGCTTAATCAGCATATCTTAAATCCCGCGTATTATGATCCAACCTTCACGTTTTCGTTCGCTTCTCCTTTTTGCTTCGTTCGCACTTCCCTTTGTGGCAGAGCCGCTCCTACCCGGCAGTCTGCAGGCGGAGGAGAAAAAAATTGAGTTTCCCGCTGCCAGCCAGCACTCGGTTGTAAAACAGCGTGTCGGGTTGACGGATGTCGAGATAGATTATTCCCGTCCAAACAAGAACGATCGCGAGATCTTCGGCGGCCTGGTGCCTTATGGTAGACTCTGGCGCACGGGCGCCAATGCGGTCACCAAAATTAGGTTTAGCCACCCGGTAACGCTAGGCGGGAAGGAGATCCCGGCCGGTGAGTACGCACTCTTCACGATTCCGACAGCGGACGAGTGGACCATTATTATTTCGAAGGACGCGAGGGTACAGAGCGCAGCCGACTATAAGCAGGAGAACGACGCCGCGCGTATCACAGCGCAGCCGGAAACAATTCCGGTCGCAATCGAGACGTTCACCATCGAGCTAGCTGACGTGAAAGGCGCGTCCGCAACGTTGAATTTCCTTTGGGATAAAACGCGCGTGCCGGTGAAGTTGACCACGAGCGATGTCGAGCAGGTGCAAGCGCAACTCGATGCAGTCATTAGCTCAGGGACTCCGCTCGACCCGCGCACCGCCTATCAGGCCGCGGCGTTCTACTACGACAACAACAAGGACATGAACCAGGCGGCGAGGTGGATCGACCAGGCGCTGGAGAAGAACCCCAACGCCTACTTTATGCACTACAAGAAAGCGCAGATCCAGTTGAAGCTTGGCAATAAGAAAGAAGCCATTGCCTCGGCGCAAAAGGCGATCGACATCCTGAAAAAAGACAAAGCGCCGGACGAGTCCGCGATCAGGAACGCGCAGCAGATCATCGACAGCTCCAAGTAAGCCATCGGCTGCTATCTTGCCGGTTCACTCGGTGGTGCGCATTTCCCGCAGCTCGATTTCCTGTTGGCCGAAATTCTGCTAAAGTCGGCAATCGAAAATCTAAAATTTTTCGGCACCGTTAGCTCAATTGGCAGAGCAAGTGACTCTTAACTGCGGTTGTTCCGAGGTAATCAGCCGAACGCTACCAAATACGCTACCGAATTTAGTAAACCGACGCATGCTGTTAATCGGTCTTTTCTAACTCGGCTGAATGGGTTCGATCTGATCAAAGCGTAAATCACTGCTCGCTTGACCGCGGCCGGTCTCGCGATATCGGCCAATCCAGACATACGTGCGACCATTGTACCAACGTGCGCGTTGATAGCTCCGACGCACGACCGTGCCAGCGGCGGGGATCTCTTCTTCGTTGATGTAGTAACGCTTTCGCACTTCGGTCAGGAGCAAGCCTTTTGGCCTAACGACTTCTGTCGGCGGCACGCCGAGTTTCGGCATCGCAGCGCGGCGGAATTGAATCGACTGGTTGCTGCCCGCCTCGTGCACGGGTAAAAAGGGAATCCAATTCTCCGGTACCGTGGTGCCGAGGACATAGCGGATGTTCGCGGTCGATACGGCGATGGGCGGAGGCTCGACTCCGAATCGATCGGCCGCGTCGTAACCATTAATGCCTTTGCCGTTGCCGTCCGGAATCACCTCTTCCACCGCCCACACCATATTGGTCATTTCATCGCGCGTGTAATCCACCTGCTCGAGCGGGTCGCTTTCAAGCGTGCTTGTGATCGTGGCAGGCAGGAAGAACTGGCGGTTGTAACTGCCGAATTCGTTCAGGTTGCTCAGATTGAACATGCTCCAGCGTTGCCAATTGTTTTCTTCGCCTTCGTCCGCGGCGCGGATGAGCGTCCGCTCGCCGAACACGTTGGTGATGACGAGCACACGCACTTCGCAGAGCGTGTTCGCCTTCATGGAATACGGAATAACAAACCAATCGTTGCCGTAAATGAGCCCCAGCTCGGCAAAGGTTAGGAGGAGCGTATCGGTCGTCTTTGCATCGAGCTGACCGAAGTTGACCTGGCGATTTTCCATTTCCCAGAACCGCGGATTAGGCATGCCGCGGAAGGTCGCCGCGACCGGAATGAACGAGATTGGCTGCTGCGCTTCCGGTACAGGCACAGGTTCGTTGTTGTTCAGCACGAGTGACGCATTCGGCTCCAACTCGAAAGAATACCAATCGAGCCGGCCTTCGTTGTAATGCGAGGCGTCGAGAACGAGTTCCGAACCGTGAGCGCGTGGCGCGGCCGCTTGCAGTGCGTAGGTCAAACGTTGCGGGTCCCACGCGTTGCTGCCAGGCTGTGAGTATTGCCTGGAGAACCACTCAGTTAGTGAGCTTGTGTATTGAGTGATCTTTGCAAGATCCGCGTTTGCAATGCCGGCTTTCGTGTTGAATGTCCCGTCGGCAATCGCACGAAGCAGTTGTTGTCCATCAAAGTCCCGTCGGCTCGTTGCGACATAGACGTTCAGTGCATCGGGTTGCCCTCGAAATGAGTCCGTCTGGTTCGGCGCAATGGGGAATGCGCTTCGATATTTTTCCGCGTACGTCGTTCGCAACGCATCGCTGTGCAGCTTGAGAAAGAAATGCGCGATCTGCACTTTGAGCGCGTGTGGAAATGCCGCCAGCCTATCGTCGTCCACGGCGATCGTCTCACGCTCGACGACTGTCTCGAGCGGAATATTCTCGTCGTACGGCTGCGCGCTCGCGCCGCCTAACGACACGCGATCGATCTGTGCCTGCGAGGTCAGCAAACGCGCATCAATCGCCGATCCCGCGTCCTCTGCCTCGAATTCGCCCATTTGCCATTGCCGCGCCAGCATCCATAGCGGATCGCGAATTTCCGCGCGTAAACTTCGTGCAAAATCTTCCGTGCGCGCGCGCGGCTCGAGCCGGTTGTAGGCGGTGATTTGCGGATCCCGATAGATCTGCGCGAGCAAGTCTGCGTTCTTAGTAAAGATCTGGTGTAGCGTGTCGAGAGCCATATGAATCACTTTCTGCTTAGCTCGAGTGTCGCCGCATTCACCGATGCCAGATTACGCGCGTAATCGAGATTGATTGTGCTTTTGCCCGTCGTGAACTCAGCGATCGTCGCAGGCAGCAGCGGCGCCACGCGCGTGAGGGTGTCGATCATGTCCGGCTCGACTACGCGCAGCTTCGCACGCTCAAACGTATCGAGGGCCGTCCCAACCAGATTGTCCCAGCTCCAATGTCCTGTCTCCACAGGGGTGACGGCGAGCAGAACGGCATTGGCAGCGGTGCTGTTCGGCGTGTCGTAGTTGAACGTAATGCCCGTGACTTCCTCCTTCTGTGGCAACGTTTCCGTCCATTCCTCGATGAGGAAACCGCATTGCGCGCCCGCGGGCGTGAAGCTCTGCGGCAAGCACTGCAGCATCGCGATCGTGTCGTGGACGATAGTTGTTCCCTCCGGAAACTCGACGCCCAGCCAGGTGTCGTTCGAGCGATAGGGTAATTGGATTGGATGGCAATCACCAAATTTTGCGCCGAACGTCTCGCTCAACATCCGCACAAGCCCAAATGTGTGCATCGTCTGCCTAACGAGTGACACGCCATGTAACCATTCGTCGATCGGCAACGGCACGCCTTGAGTGCCGATATATTTCAAAAGCTGATCCCGATCGCCAAACGCGGCGACGATCTCGGATAGATTGGTGAAGCTGAATCGTGGCAGGACAACAAAGTCATCGCCGAGGAACGGCTTCGCCATGTCGCGCAGGAGTCCGACTTTCTGCGGCGGTTTCGTCGCGGCGTCATTTACGCGCGCAAGGTTCTTGTCGTACTCGGCCGTCGTGTCGGCATACCGTTGTTGCAGCGACGTGTTTTGGGCGAGCAACATATCCAAGTGTGCCTGATCGGAGCCGAATGCGGTCAGTGGGAACGCATGCACGAAACCGGCATTCGCGATCGCGATCAGACTCTGCCGCAACGCCGCAACGTCAGCAGCATTGGCCGCATTCTGGAGATCGCCGAACAGCGTATCGAACTCCGCACGAATTCCGGTGACGCGTCCCTGCAGCTCGACGACATCGATGTTCCCCGGATTATCCGCAGGCGCGCTGACCTCTTTGGAAGTGGGGACAAAATCCTGGGCCTGGAGGGGACGCGATTTGCCCGCTAGTTCGCGAATTGCGTTCGCGAGCGGCAGCACCTCCGCGAACGACCGCACCGTAAGATCAGGACTGCCGCTATTCGCGAACTCGATTTTGACGACGACGTCATCGCCTAACGAGTGCTTTTGCGCGAAGAAATACCGGACGCGGCTCTCCAGTTCGGAAAATCCCGTCGCTTCGACTTTCTTGCCGATAAGGAAAACCAAATCGAGCGGCTGTAGCGCGAGATCCGCGAGGCTCACGATGTCGCTGACCGCGGCATCGTTTGTTTGCACACTGCACCGGATCGTCTTCGGATCGCCTAACAAGTCACCTGCCCACTTGTTGAAAGCAGGCTCGGTTCGCGCGCGCCGGCTGAGCGGGATCGGTGCCCATGGATTCGTCACCACGCCTGGGTCAAACTGCAGCGCGACGCGATTTGTGAAACTCAAGTCGCTGCCGCGCGAAGAGTCGATCACTTCCACTTGCACCGGCATATCGCCGCCGGAGATTGAGCGCATGACGGCCCCGGCGCGATCGAAATTGCCGAGCGCGAGCTGGTACGCCGCTTCTGCGGTTAGTACATCGCGCAACGAATCAAGCGAGTTCTCCAGGTTGCTCTTCTCCTGCTGGATCGCCGCACTCTGCGTCGGGTCTAACGAATTCAATTCCGCAATGCCATAGGGGAACGGTGTCGTGGTGCGCGCGAGATCGAGACCGTTCGTGACGGAAAAATCTTCCGTAATTTTTGCCGCGTCACCCGTGATGCCCTGCTGCGGAACTTTCGTGCGCTTGATCGGAAATGCTTTGCGGAACACGGGCTTCAGCTGATCGAGAATGACCGGATCGACTGTGCGCGTTGTCCAATCGTGCAATCCCCGCTCGAACAAGTAGCCAAGCAACGACTCGAGCGATTGGCCGCTCCGTACGCCGTCGATGAGATATTTCGCACGGCGCACACGGGCAGAGGAAAGATTGACCGCGAGCTTGTCCTGCTCCGCCGGCGACGCGTGCGTGAGATAGCCACTTCGCAAAATCGCCGCACCCGTGGCGTGGTTCAGCGAGGGCGTGTGCACATAACCGCCATTCTGCGAATCGAGGAAGAGATTGTCCGCGCCTTCGCGCATCTCCTGCGGCAACACATCTTCCGGAATCTTCACGTGCCGGGCGCGCGCCGGCCGCAGATTCTCTAGATAACCGTAGCTGCCGAGATGCAATCCGAGTTTGCGCTGTTCGCCGGAGAGATTGCGTTGCGCACGCGCGCGCAAATCGAACAGTGCCGTCTGCCACGAATCGAGGCGGTAATTAACCGTGTCGATGTGCTCCGCGAGCAAGCGTTCGAGCCGGGCGGTCGGCAGTTTCGCGAGAATCGTCAGGCCGTCTTTCGCATCGGCAATATTGCGCCCGACATTGGACCGGAAGCGATCGATCTGCACGAACTCGAGCAGCGAACGGTTGGATGACTCGTTAGGTAGGATGCGATTGGCTGGCGCGCGAAAGACTTCCCAATGCGACACGTCCGGCTGCGTGCTGACGTTCATGAACTTACGGCTACGCACCAACTCCTGGGCTGAGATGCCGGCGGTCTCGAGCAAATTGAAAATGCTGTGGGTGCCTTCGTGCAGGAGCGCGTACCGCAACATCAAATAGAGCAGCGCGTGCGGCGGCGCGACACCCTCGCCGAAATCTTCCGCCTCGAGCGTCTGCGTGTTGTCCGAGTTCTCGAGCAGCCAATCAATGTAATTGCGGCCGGTCGCCACTTCGTACGGCTTGATTGTTTGCGTTTCGGATAACGGCAGCCCGTCGATCAGGTTCTCCCGGTCAAGTCGGGTCTGATAATGGCGCCAGATCAACTGCAATAACAGTGGCGCCGGCTTGTTTGTCGGGTCGTAGCCGAACATGGCAAGGAACGCGCGCGCGAGGTTGCGCTCGAAAAACATACCGATCACATCCACGCCGTAGCGTCGACCGAACGCGAACTGCTGTTCGTTACGAAGATAATCGTAGCTGTAGCCAACGCGCTGGTAGTAATCCGCAGACGTGGGCTGGAGGCCGAGGACTTTGATGAGGTTCGCGTTTGCCTCCGTGTCCTTGCTGATGTGCGGAAGCTGTAGCTTGAGAGTGGCCCATTCGCTTTGCAGCTCGGCGAGTACGCGCCGCACATTTTCTTCGAAGCGGAAAACGCGTTCCGCAAACACGCCATAGCTCCACTGCGGAAACGCACTTGTAAGCAGGAAACCGTACGGCTGATTGCCGACGCGCACGGTCGCAAGCGGCCCTCGACCAGCGACATATTGAATAGACAGCGCGCGCACGCGTTCGAGCGTGTCGTTGCTCATCACGTCGTTGAGCAAGATATTGAGGTAATACCCGAGCGTGCCGGCGTACAGCGCCTTGTTCATTGCGACCGCTTCCGAGTGATCGGTCAAGTCTGCGCCGTCGATATGCGCGAGTGCGTCATACTCGAGCCCCAGGTACTCAGAAAGCCGCTGGCCGTCGGTGGCTTTGTTGGCGTTCGCTTCGAACGCGAAAAGCGGCGGGCCCGTTTCGACGAAGAAGCTTTGCTCGGCTTGCGGATCAGTTGCGCCGAAACCGGAGGAATCATTGTCCGTGTTGTTCGTCGGCGTGCCTTGCTTAATCAGTGCAAAACCTTTCGCGGAGTAGTGATGATTGTCGATTAGCTGCTCGATCAATTGTTGCGTGTCCGTTTCGTCTGCGGACAACTTCAATCCAATCACGAGCAGTTGCTCGAAGCCACCGGACGACTCATCGGCATTCAGCGGGACACGGAATCCAAGTCCTTTCTCGACGGCGAGCGGAAAGTCGGCGATCCAACTGAACTCGTCGCCAAGCACGAGCCGTCCCGTCGCGGGATCGCGCTTCAAAGTCGATTTGCCTTCGTCGTCGAGGGGCGCCGGGCCGACCACCACAATGTCGTCCACCTGATTGCCGACGATCGTGTGCACGGCTTTGCCGCCGCGAAACAACATCAGCACAAACCGATCGGGCATGACGCGGCTGTGCGGCGCCTCGGTCCAGCTATCCGGCTTCGCGACATCGAACTTTGGGAACTGCAGCACGTCATCGCTCGCGGGCGGCGGATCACTCCAGTTCGTCGGTTTCGTTTGAAGCGCGACCCACGCGGCACGATTCGCGCCGAAACGTTTCACGAGGTCCTGCCATGCGGCTTTGCGCGCGTCGTCATCTTTCGCGGCGCGCAAGGCCTTCCAATACGCGATGCCGAACGTCTGTTCGCGCTCGGTCATGAGTTTCTCGTGCGTGTTGATCGCGATCTCATCGGGAAAGACCCGCACCCACAGCTCCGCGTCTTTAAAGCGCGTTTCCACACGCACCGGCAGCAGCATGATCGGAAGCGAATCATCCCATTCCTCGATGAGCTGTTGCGGTGTGCGCTGGAAGAGATCACCGACCAGCCGGCCGACTGCCGCACTGCGTTGGCTAACGAGTTCTCGCTGCTCCTGAATCTGCGCGCGCTCGCGGTTCAATTCGTCGGACTGATCGGGATAAAACACCGGCTGGCCGTCTCCACCTTCATCCAGAATCTCGTGGCGCTCCGCTTTCTTCTGCAAACGCTGCAAGGTGAGCTGACGCATGCGCGCGCGTTGCAGTTGCTCGCGCGCACCATCGCGCGTCGCGCGTGCGCGGCGGAGGGCATCAAGTGTCTCGCTGAACTCGCTCATGCGCTCGGCTGGAGGTCAAGGTTCTCCAGCATTTCCTTCGCGTGCACGGCGATCATTACGGGACGCTGGTAGAGGATTGACGCCATGTCCGCGGAGTGGCTGCCCCACTGCGCCTTTTCAGCACTCGTCAGGCGATTGAAGAAACCGGCCGTGGGCGGCGTGCTTGTGTCGATAAAACGCAAATCGCTCGCGAACTCGACCCAGGAAAGGTCATCCCAGGTGACCTTGTTTGGGTCATCGGGCTCGAACTCTATGTCCATTCCGAAGCGCGGCTCGCCGGGCACTTGCTGGATGATGAAGTAATAGCCCCAGTCGTCGGTTGGCTTCTGCGGATTGTCTGTGCCCTTCGCGTCCTCCGGTTTCATGTCGAAGCCAAAGAAGCGAATGTCCGGTTCGACTTCTGCGCGAAACATTGGGAACAGAATTTCCGCCTGCATGTCCGCTTCCGTTTTTACTTCCAAGATGATCGGGTCCTTCGTCGGATCGAACGTGCCGTTTTGGTCTCGAAAGATGTGAGCGCGCTGCGCGTAAACAATCGTGTTCGGATATTTCTTCAGCAGTTCACCGCGGACGAGCAAGACGAGCTGGCGGCCCGGCGGGCGCGCGGGACTACGGTGAGTGCCGAGCTTTGAGGTGGAAATCCACGTGTCCATCGGCACGATGTCTTTGTAGGTGTCCGCGAGTTCGGCGCGTTTTTCCGGCGTGAGGTTCGAATCATCGGCGATGATGCCCTTCACATCCCAGAACTGTCGAAAGTAACTGCCGCGTTGATCGGTCGGATATTCGCGCCAGAGCAATTCGCGACCGAACTCGTGATTGAGTCCGGTCATGTAGGCCTCGATGAATTCCGGATTCGTGACCAAGAGCGAGATCGTGTTCGGAGGGACAAGCTCCAGATTGGGCAGGAACAACTCGCTCGAGATGTCGCGCAGCTTCTCGTACATCGGGTCGGGGAAATCCGGATACGCCATTGCCGGCACGAGGTGCTCGGGCTGGAGGAGCCACGCCGGATTGAAGGTGAAGCGCACTTGTTTTGCGACGAGCTGCGGAAACACGACGGTGGCGCGAGTAGCGTCACTGAGCTTCGTGTGCGCGTTTGCGACATCGAAACGCACGAGCTGCAGCTCGGGTGGTGCAATGGCGAGACGCTGATTGAAAAGCGTCGCGGCGGACCGGAAGTTTCGTGCTTCAACACTGTCAGCGCCCGCCGCGGCGCGCGTAATCATCGAGACCTCGTTGAAACGCAGTGCATCTGTGGACGCCGATGTCGTAAACGAAGTTGTCGCGATATCAGTGCCGGATGTTGCGCTGATCGGCGTGACTGGATCGGTAACAACGAATGCGAAATTCGGTTGAGGCGGTGCATTCTCGATGTCGTGCAATGTGGCGTTGGGATCCGTGAGCGACTTGGTCGCTTCGAGTGCGCGCTCCGCTTCGGCCGTGCGGAAGTAACCGAACACAGCGGCCGCGGCGACGATGAGCGCGAGCCACCATGCACCGGCAATCGCGATTACGACCGCGAGCAAGAGCAAAAGGATCAGTAAGAGCAATCTATGCGTGAGGATCCATTGGAGCCAGGCGGGTTCATGCGCGTTTGGAAGCTGCTCGGCGATGCGCTCATCGGTGATCACAGAGTCGGAGACCTGCTTCGGCGGCGCCGCACTAATGCGACCACTATTTAAATCCTGCACGAGCGCGCCGTGATTGAAGGAGGAATTGGCCGCGCGCAGCCGTTTTCCGTAGGAGCCGCGCGGACGGATCATGCGACGCATTGCGCTGTTCAACGCCGCTGGCGAAACGAGACTCGTGGTGAGTTGATGAAAGAGCGTTGTCGGCGAGCCTTTCACTTTCTTTAGGACAGGCGAAAAGACCGCCAGCATCTCGGCGGGTGCGAGGCGTTGGACGAAGTTGGTCTGAATCATGCGAACCGTTTCCATCGCGAACACAGAGCGAATGATGATGCGGTTCGCGGCGAGAATTTTCTTCACCTGCTCCCACGCGCGCGCGACGTAATCCTCCTGATTCTTCTGGATCACGCTTGTCCCGAAACCGGATGGCACGCGAAAGCGCGGATCGCGATTGAGGAAGTTGAGCCAGCCGGCGCCGGCCGGATCGATGCGATGTTGTAACGCGTGGTTCTCGCCGTAGATCGGCGGCGAAACGACAGGATCATCGTCGCCGTCGGATGCGTCCTGTACATCGGCCGGAAAATTCAGGATCAATTTCAGTTGCGCGAAGAACGGCTTCGATGTGTCGATGTCGCTTTCCTTCGGACGCGAGACAGTTGTCGGTGCTTTAAGCGCGCCTTCGAGTCCGAGAATTGTTTGCGGTTTTTCGGGCGGCGGAATCTTGCCGATGTCCGCGCCGACGGTCATGCCGAACCCCGGCTGGGACGCGTCCATGTCGCGAATCCCGACCTGCGGATCCATCGGCCGCGGCTGGAGCAATTTGACTAACGACTCGAAGTCTTCGTTTTCCCCGGTGCGAAACGCCCATTCGTAATAAACCGGAAAGTCGATCGGCGCCGCAGCCGCAGTCCACGACGGTTGTTGCGCATCGATCGTTGAGACGTCCTGCTGCAAACCCACGCGCCTGCCTGTTTCGAATGCTGGAACGACGAACGCGTGATAGCCAGTCTTAGCCTTCAGTTTTCGCGGACAGATGAGGCGGCTTATGATCTTGTCCGCATTCGGATTATCCATCTCGTGCAATGAGCGCAGGAATTTTTCGAAGTCCGTAGGCGTGTCGTAGCCTTCGTTGATGTGCACGTGACCCCACGCCCAGGTCTCGATCGGGGCCGGTAGTGCGTCCGCGTTCGCGACCGTGACGATCGGGAGCGGAAAACCGCGCGGGTTATATTTGAATTCGCTCTCCGCTTCGGTTGCGCCTTCCTCTAGAACGAGCAACGCGATCCACGGCCGCAGCCGCTGGCCGTTCGCTCGCGCCGGTGTGTAACGCCACAAAAAATCTTCGTCGTAGAATTCGATGAAGGGCAGGTAATTCGGTTCGAAGTTGGTGATGCGATTGAGCGGTTCGGTGCGCACCACCATCTCGGGATTGAGACCGATGATATCGCCGGGTCCGATGAGTGCGAACTCCTTGTGTACCGGCGTCGTGTTGAGCATCACGTCCACCGGCACATGCGCGCGCTCTTTCACCGCGCCGCCGCCGAGGCCAAGGTTGTCCGGCTCCGTGATGCGGTTGCCGATACCTTTGCGCAGCCACGCACTGAAAGTGTATTTTGCGACTGTGACGCTCATGCGGCTTCGCTCAGCTCGTAGCTCGACATTACCTGCAGACGTCCCTGTAACGATGGATCCTCGGCGACGAGTTCATCATGCAACTGCCACGCTTCGGCTTCGCTCTTCGCGCTCAATCCTTCGCCGTGCAGCGTGAGATCGGTGCCGTTCACGACACGGAACTCCGGTTCCTCGACATCGACTTTTGCGATCGGCGTTCCGCCAATCCGACGGCTAACCGCGAATTTGTTCTTCGTCACCGCGCCCGCGCCGCTGAATATCGAGAAGACGGAGCCGAACAGCCTAACGAGTCCTGCGCGGATCGTGAGCCCGCGTTTGCGATGCACATAGCTCAGCTCGTAGGTCACGTCTTTATCAACGTTCGCACCCGTCTGCGAGCTGTCGCCGGTGCTGAAACGCAAACCGCTGCGCATTTGTTCGAACGATTTGCGCGCCAGCTTCTCGTTGTCGCTTAAGTGCTGGAAGTTGGCGATCGCGAATTCCTCGCGCACTTCTTCGGTCGCGCTGTCACCACTGGTTAGGTCGAAACGTGTTGTGCCTTTCGGTTTTTGATTGCCGAATTTGTTTATCTCAAAGCCGAGCGGTACGATCTTTTGGCTCACAGAAAGAACCGCGAACGGATTCATCACGATCTGCTCCGGGGGCAGTTCGAGCTTTTTCAGCGTGACGTTCTGATGCGTATTGGCCGGCAACGTCGCGAGCCAGTTGCGATCATCTTTCAGCGCATCTTCGATCAGCGGCTGCACATCGACTTCCGCTTCGATCTGCGGCGCGGCGTCATCGCCCCATGTGACATCGAAGTCGATCGAAATCGAGAAGAAGAAAAGGTCGATGCTTGCTTCGCCGCGCGCGCGGAATGGATTCGGCCCGGAGAGTTCTCCGTGCACATGAATGCCCATCAGCTCATCAGTGCCGTCGCGCAGCGCGAGTCCGGCATCCAGATCGGCGATGAAGTGGAACGGATTGAATTGAACGAGCAGGTCGTAACCAAGAAAGCCGTAGATGTTCAGCCCACAGCCTTCCGCATACAGCTCGACGCGCGAACCGTTCTGCACCGTGTTCGACGTGATCGCGAAATAGGTCGCGCAGGTGAGCCGCGGATTATCGCCGGATAGCAGCGAAATGCTGAGGCGGCGCAGATTGCGCAAGTCCGGCGGGATTTCGCTGAAGCTCGGATGAAAACCGCCGACGGTGAGAATAAAAATCGCCTGATCGCCCCAGCCGATGCGCAACGCCATGTCGCCGGTGAGCGTGTAAATGAGCAGGTGCGAATCGTAGAGACTCGCGTCGAACCAGATCAGGCCTTTCTGGAAATCGATGCCGCCCGCGAAGTTCACCTGCAGGTGCAGGATCGCCAGGTCTTCCGCGGGCAAGCTCGCTTGTAACACTCCGGCGATGACAATTGCCGGCGTCGGCAAATCGATGATCACGCCGATTTCGAGCGAGAGGAGCGTCGGCGTGCCCCAACCGAGTTTGCCCATTGGGCCGATGACGAAGTGCTCAACGGCGAGCGGGAAAATGTCCTTAATGTCGCTGATGATGCGCGTGATGTTCGCGATGATGTCCTGCGGAAACAGGACGCTGTTGAGCGCGCCCGTGCGCACGCCCACGCGCAACGCTTCCGTATCGAGACGACGATTCAGTCCGAGCAATCCGCCAACGCCTACAAGCGTGAAGCCGAAGCCCAATTGAATCGGCATGAACTCCGCCGTCACAAGGATGAGCAACGCGAACCCCGGCGAGCCGTCCGGCAATTTCGTGTTGATTATGCCGATGGCTTTGAGCGCGATGACGTCCTGGAACGTCAGCTCAAGCGCGCCAGCGTATTCGCCCTTTGCGGCATCGACGGACAAGAAGCCGCCTCCTTTGATGACGCCCGCATCGAGCGCGAGCCCGACACCTTTTGGTGGAACAAAATCGAGGTGGAAATCGGCCATGCCGAGCCGACCGCTGCCATTCGGCGGAAACGAAATCGCCGCATCCGCGCCGATGCGATCGAGCGTCGCAACAATCGGGCCGAGATGCGCGGTGACTTGCGCCGCAAGGCCGATGTGCAATGCGGAATCACTGCCGATGCCTAACGAAAAGTAGAGGCCGTTGAGATCGACGATCGCGAGATTCTGATGCAGCGGAATGAACACCTCTAGGCCAGCATCACCTGTGACACGCAAACCATCTTTCGGATTCCACGTCGCGGTCAGCGGAAACTTTGCCTCCAGTTTCACTCCGGCGAGCAGCTTCTGAATGAGGCCATCGCCTTGTGAGAAATCGACGATGAGCTTTCCGTCCTCGATCTCAAGCTGGACCTCAGGCTTTATCTCGCCGCCTGAAGTGCTGAGGTGCGCGTCGACGCCGACACTGCCGCCGATGCTCTTAGCCTGGAGCCGCGTACCGCCAGCGACCGCAAGCAACGTGACCGGTGTTCCGTCGGTGTTTTGCGCTTTGATGCCGAGCAGCAATTTGAGGTCGACGTTTCCAGTCGGCGGAATGGCATTCACCACGAACGGCGGCCGCACGTTCACTTCCATGCCGGCTTCGTAGTTCGCGGTGACTTTCACCGTCCCTTTCCAGAGATCGGAGAAGTTCACTGAGTCTTCGAAAGTCGCTGCGCCAGGCAGCGCAAGCTCGAATTTAAGGCCGGGCGGCGAGACGGATGTGTCCACCGTAGCGCTCAGAACGAAAGCTTCCAGCACTGGCGGTTGTCCCGGCTGTTGATAAATCGCTGCGTTAGCGCCGAGCCGTTCAATCAAAGCCTGCGCCTTTTCGAGGAGGAACACGCCGTCGAAATCATTCGCGCCCCATTTGAAAAGCTGCTGGAAATACTGGTCGGGATGAATGGCGATCTGCGGGACACGGTCAAGATAGAAACGGCGTGGCACCGGCTCCGTCGGCGCGTGATTGATCTCGAGACCAACGTCGGGAGCAGGGTCGATGTCCACCAGACCCAGCATGGATAGTGCAGTGGTCAATGTGGGCAGTCGTGTGTTGAGATAACTGACCGCCATGAATTCCATGGCCCGCGTTACCAGTGTGTTGGCCAGGTCTTGCAACGCGGTCCGCTGCGAAGGCGGCAGCGAATTCGCCGCGGCGTGCAATGCGGTTCCCACATCAGCGAGGCTCGTAGCGAGTTCGGCGACTTTCGCGATGAGCGCAGCTCCACTTGCTATTATGTTCGGCGTGCTGTCAGCAGCGATGGCGGCGGCGAGATTCGCGATTAGGGGCTCCAGTTCTCCAGCCTTCGTTGAGGCCGCCGTGAGCTTCCCCAAGAGCGCTGCGTCACCGCTGATTGCTGGCGGCACTTCCACGCCTAAGCTGGCGGAAAGGCAACGAAGGTTCGAGAAAATCTGCGGCCCCAGCAAATCCTTGAGCGGCTTGAGCGCATTGCCCAACTCGACAACGACTGTTTCGATGGTTCCCGAGGAATTTGGCATCTGTTTGGAGTGTCAGCCCACAGATCGCGCTGCCATGAGTGTGTTGGGGCGGTTGCCGACCGCCGTAATGATTTCCAAAGGCGTCATTCCCTCGCGCACGTGCGAGACTTCCGATTCCCAAATTTTCACATCGCGCCGCAGCGCTTCCGAGCCGAACCGTTTCAGCGCTTGCGCAAATCGAGTGCACGCATCAGTGAATCGCAGACCCTCCGTCTCCAGCGGCACGGCTTCGCAAGGAGTCTGCGCCGCCTTGAGCGCGAACCGCACCCACACAGGTCCGCGGCAGCGATGCCAGACCGTCGCCACGCGGCGGTTCTTTTGAATCAGCTCCCACACTTCATCGGCGTGATCGTGAAACAGTTTGTCCAGAATCGGACCGCGCTCCGTTTCGAGAAACGTTTTGTGAAGCGCAGTCACCGGTGGCAACGCAGCCGCGACCTTTGACACTGGCGGATTCACCTGCGTCACGGTATCGACCGTTTTCTTCGCATCCGCCCGCCCCGCACCCCAACCCACGTCCTCATCCGGCGTCGAGCCTGCTGGTTTTGGAGCGAAGTTCGCAATAAGCAGATTCTTAATTTCCGTGTGCGTGAGGTTCGGATTCTTGTGCAGCATCAACGCGATCAGGCCGGTGACATGAGGCGCCGACATGCTCGTGCCGCTCAGATCCACATAGAAGCTGCGGCAGGAGTTACAGCAACAGCGCTGACAACCCCCCCGGTCTTTTGCAATGCCGACCGAAGTAATGTCTTCGCCGGGGGCGCAAATGTCCGGTTTGACTCGCGGCGGTGAGTCCGTGGTCGGTCCGCGGCTGGAAAAATCCGATAGTCTGCTTCCGTGAAAAATACCCGCCAAGCGATATGAACCCACCGAGATGCTTTCCTTTCCCGAAGCATTCGTGTCGAGTGTGTTCCTGGAAGTGGTGTGATCAAGGAAATGAGGAGACTTGTCATCATGCGAACTTCCGAAGAGACAGAAGGCGTCGATGACTGTGGCTGTGCTCCCGCTGTCCTTAAACTCGATCGACCATTCGCCATCGGCGTTCGTGTCGCCTGTTCCCGGCGTGATGGTGATGTCGATCCGGTTCGGTTGGTTGCTCAAAGTCACATTTCCACTGCTGCCGTTCGCTGTGATGCTGACAATGCTCAATCCGGAAACGAGAAAACCGATGGTTCCGGCGGCGCCGCCAACCGGCGAAGTAATTTTCACCTGCAAGTTAGAACCCGAGTAAAGAATCACAATGTCGCGTTCTTTCGTGTCGTCCTTGCTGACCTTGAACTTCAATTTAAGTATTGCCGTCGGCCCGGCTGGCACAGTGGCATTCGCATGAAAGTTCTCGTTTCCGTCGTTGCCAGCGGAAAAGACAATCGCCGTCCCAGTGGAATTATTGGTCAGTAACCGGTCGACCGTAACAGTTTCGTTGTCACTTCCGTCCATCCTTTCCGAGAAAAATCCCAGGCTCAGATTGATGACCACCGGTTTGTTCAGTTGCCGCGCTTCGTTGATGACGTAGCGAATCGCATCGAGCATCGTGTTTGTGCTCGTCGGCGGTGTTTTGCTGTCCTTGTCCGAAAGACGCCACTTTCGCACCACGATCAGCGTCGCATCAGTGGCGACCCCAATGTAGTGAAATGCCCCGTGGCAGCTCCCGGACTGCGACCCATCGCCGGCTGTAATTCCAGCTACATGACTACCGTGTCCATCATCGTCTGTGTGCCGGGCCTTGATCGGAGCACTCGCATCGTTGGTAATCGCCGCCTTGATCTGCCCAACGTCGTATTCCACACCGTATCCGAGGGCAATTGGCGTTCCCGGCGTGTCCAATAAGCTCGCCCGGTTGATTGGGCCTGGCACGGTTTCTCCGCCTTGCGCTGTTAGCGTTTGATCCCAGATCTTATGGATGCGCGTCGTGCCGTTTCAGCTCCGGCACGCTGTCGTCCAGATGAATCCGATGACGCCGCTGCTTCTCGACCGATATGACTTGAGGATCACGATCGAGGGCGACCAACCCAGCCACGTTCGTTTTACCATAGGCGAAGTCGCCTGCGATTTCCGCGATCTCGAGGCCCGCGCTCTTCAAGGCCGAAACACTTCCCATGAACTTTACTGCGACATACAACGGCTCATCTGGGGCGATTGACATCCTGCCCGCGGAAGGGTTCTTATCGAAGAACTCCTTCTGGACTACCAGCCCCCGCAAATCTGTATCCAGGTCGGCCACAACTTAGGGAGTTCCCTAGGTATCAGAATTGCCGAAGGAAAGGCAAGCCCAAAATCGACAAATGCATTTGTAAAGAGTTTCTGGGACAATCCAAGCGAGAATATTAAAGCTCGCTCTATGCTGCTCGATCAAGTGATTTAAGATCAGATGATTCTGTTTGTGTTTTCTCTGCCGAAACGACAGCAAGTTAACTTCGTCGCTAGAATGAATCTCCGACGCTGCAACGGATATTGAGTCCGTGGAATTACCTGTAAAAATTCTTGTGCACTGGCGGGATTTCTCATCGTGCGACATACCAAACGTTACACAGACGCAACGGACAGAGACTCCTTTATGAAGGTCTCCCTATCAGCGACTCTTTACAGATTGGCCCAAATGTCGCGAGCAAAGGACGACTGATCCAGTGCGTCAGAGGCGAAATGAGCCTTCGCCAAGCGCCCTAAAGTAAAGAGTCTTCGGCCCCATCAAGGCTCCGCTCACCGGCGGACTAGCAATCCGTAGCCGCACGATGCAAGCGCTCAAACGCTTGCCGTGTGGTTGCCTTAAAAGGTCGATTTTGGCCGCGATTGATGGCTCTTTCGAATGAAAATTTGAAATGACATTGGTATGGTTTCGCGAAGAGAAGAAATGCAGATCTACGAAGTCCGCCCGCGCAAAGGATTAACACCGAATGATTTTCCGCCCGTTCACGCGGTCAGTCGCAAGGATATTGGTTGTGCGCCATTAAAGCCGCAGCGTTGAGCGAAAGACCCGCTTTAAGACAACGTTGCAAAGCTTCTTCCTGTTGCTTCTCGCAACTCTGAAGCTCCTTCGTTTCGCGAAGCATCTCACTCAGATTATCAAACAGGTCTTGCTGCTAAAATCGAGTGGGTCCGCCGCGTAATCGCCCGCGATTACGGTTGTACCCAGAAGCAGCGCGCACCACGCGAGCAAGATTGTCTTTCGCATGTTCTTTTGATAGACAACCCAAAGCTTGGCGGCGTTCGTTTTAGACGGGAGTAGGCGCGAGGCCACTGCTCAGGATCGCGCTAGAATCGTTTTTGATTGCCAGATGTTAATCGCCAGCATCCCTAATATTAAAGTCACCATACCCAACACGGCCGATAAAACTGCTTAATGCAACAGAACGAAAACTATGACAGACGCGATGATCCGTTCCACAGGCGGACTTCGGAACGGTGTTTAATCTCTCTCACGATTTTTTCCTTTGTTAGCCTCGCTCCGTTGGGCCCTAGGATTGCAATCGGTACACTTGACCATTGAGCCGGGATTTGTGTAGGGCAGCGGTTCTGCTTAGGTTCGGTTACTAAATCCTGAATACGAACTCGAAATCAACATTCAAAGCTCCCAATGATGCTGTTTAGTAAACGTTTGAACTCAATTGTAGCTGCGGTCTTTGGCCTTGCCCTGTGCGCGCATGGTGCGCAGGCTCCGCAGCACGTCAATATTAACCAATTGTCCACGACTGTAGAAGATGTCGTGGTGCCGTTACCGAACGAACTTTTCGGGGCACTGAACAAGCTGGGTGCGGTAAACTGGAAGGAACATGTCCGCAGCGATGAAGAACCCAATTTCACCGAGCGACCGCGTATCGCTCTCTTGCTTGGGACAGTGATTGCCGATGGCTTTATCGCGGTGCAAGCGGAGGATGCGCCTGCAGTAAAA
>WNGC01000110.1_pt1 | contig 40630 bp, 26 predicted proteins | sample 5400051 | NCBI WGS metagenome assembly WNGC01 (sample SAMN13153368, study PRJNA577476) | soil metagenome | isolation source: 20 cm soil or saprolite under grassland replicate 2 | place: USA:California | collected 2016-06-15
CGGTGCTCATGGCGCCCGCGAGTGTGATCATCATTTTTCCCCCGCGATCGAGATGCGCGACGTAGGCGTCGGCAGCGTCTTTTAAGACCGCGGCGTTGAAATGGCGGAAGTGGCGATTAATAAACTGGCTGATGCTGCCCATTTTTACTTCACTAACTTTTCCAATGGGGGAGTACTCACTTTTTGATGCAAAACTTCTACCGCGTCAGTCAAGCGATTAATCGCGCTTTCGCGGAAAATTTCTTACGGGACGGCAGCAAGGATTCGCGCTGCCAGAATTTCCGGCGCAACACCCAGCAAGAGAACCGTTGTGGCGAGCACGGCGACCGTCGTTCGTGCGAGCAGACCGGGCGGGGCGAAATCGACATATCGTGCGGCTGGTAGCGCAGGCTCATCAACGAAAATCGCCTTCAACACAATCAGGTAGTAGTAAAGCGAGATGAAGCTGCCGAGAAGCGCAACTGCTACGAGCCAGAGCAAGCCTTGGTTTGCACCCGCGCGAAGCGCAACACTAAAGAGATAAAACTTTCCAAAAAATCCCGCAAGCGGCGGTATCCCTGCCAGTGACAACATGAAGACGGACATGCATGCCGCGAGCAAGGGCGACCGGGAGGCCAATCCACGAAAGTTGGAGAAGTCGTCACCACCCGTTTCTCGCCGCACCATGGCGACTACACCGAATGCCCCGACGAGTGTGATCGCGTAGATAGTGGCGTAAAATAATGCGGCGGAAAATCCGTCGCGATCGCCCGCAACGAGTCCGATGAGTGTGTACCCAGCGTGCGCAACTGCGGAATAGCCGAGTAGTCTGCGCACGTTCGATTGCGCAAGGGCAACAAGATTGCCGACCAATATTGATAACGCTGCCAGCGCAGCGAGCACAGGCGACCAACCGGCAACCATCGCGTGCCACGCAGCGTCTCCATGCAGGGGAGCAAACCCGACGAGCACTATTTTCCCCAATACTACAAAGGACGCGACCTTAGAAGCTGAGGCAATGAATCCTGCGCTGGGGACAGGCGCTCCCTGGTAAGCGTCCGGCGCCCACAGATGAAACGGTGCCGCGGCAATTTTGAACGCGAAACCGACGAGCGTCATCACAATCCCAATCCCCAGCAACGGCTGGACTGAGACGGAGGCCAATTTCTCCGAAATCGCCGCGAGACTGGTCGTACCCGACATACCGTAGATCAGGCTGATTCCGAAAAGCGTAAAAGCGCTGGATGTGCTGCCGAACAGGAAATATTTCAGGCCCGCTTCTGCCGAACGCACATCTGTCTTGTCGAACGCGGTCATCACATAAAGTGACAAGCCGAGCAGTTCGAGCCCGATAAAAATCATCAGTAACTCCTCGCTGCCAACGAGCAGCATCAGACCCACTGTTGCGAACAGAACGAGCGCCAGATATTCACCCGGATGACGCAACGACTTTTCTGATGTCGTCAGGAGGACTGTGAAAAAAGCCAGCATCATGCAAATGATTTTGAACAGCGACGTCAGCGGCGTGATCACAAGCATCCCGCCAAAGAGGGTCGCGTTGCGCGGTAACAGCAGCACTGCGCCGATCGCGATTGCGAGGCCGAGCGCGCCAATTACAGAACAAATTCCAGTAGCGGTGGACGTGTCGCTCCCACTTTGAGCAGGCTTCGCGGTGGAGATTGTCACACTCGATTTCCCGCGCCCGGCCGCAAGCCCAAACGTAAGAACGGCAAGCGCGGTTATGACTACGATCGTCTCCGGCGAGACGAGCTTGAGCAGTTCGAAATACGACATCGTTGAATCGGCCGATTTCATTTCAGAAACCTCATCGCTTCCACTGCCGGCATGATTCGATCGAGCAACAGTTTGGGATAAACACCTACTGCGAGCGTCGCTAACATCAGAAGGCAAGCGCCACATTTTTCCGCGGCGGTAATGCTTTGTTGTTCATTCCAACCCGAATCGAGCGCGAGCCGGCTTTCCTGCAAGGCGACGCCTGGATCCATCTCGCCGAAAAATGATTGCTTCAAGGCGCGCAACGTGAATGCGGCAACCAGCACCATGCCCGCGCCCGTGATCCATACTGCAAACGGATAAGTTTTCCATGCGCCAATGAGAATTGTGATTTCGGCTGCGAATCCACTGAAGCCGGGTATTCCCATCGAGGCGGCTGCCGCAATGATAAAAGTGAACGCAGCAAACGGTAGAGCATGACTCAAATTCATACCGGCGAGCACGTCCAGTTCGCGCGTGTGTGTGCGGCGATAGATCATGCGTCCGGCGACGGCGAACAACAGGGCCGCGATCACACCGTGCGAGAACATTTGCAATACTGCTCCTGAAACGCTCAGCGCAGTTGCCGCGCCGAGGCCCAGCAAAACAAAACCCATGTGACTCACACTCGAATAACCGATGACAAATTTCAGATCACGCTGGCGGAGCGCCACCGCCGCGGCATAAACAATTCCAATGACGGCCAGAAGGACGATCCATTTGCTCCACATCTGGAAGCCCTGCGGAAAGAGATTGATTGCTACGCGGAGCCCTGCGTACGAGCCCAGTTTCATCACGATGCCGGCGAGAAGCATCGAGCCGGCTGTAGGCGCCGCGACGTGACCAGTCGGCGCCCACGTATGCAGCGGCCAGATTCCGGCGAGCACGGCGAAGCCGAGAAACAACACCGGAAACGCCCACGCTTGCAGGTGTGGCGAAAACTGGAATTGCGACAGCTGATTCAAATCCAGCGTTCCGGCAGTTACGTACGCGATAAGGATCCCGATGAATACCAACATGCCGCCAAGAAACGAATAGAGCGTGAGCTTCATCGCGCCATATTCCTTGTTGGTGGACCCGAAGACGGCGATGAGAAAATACTTCGGCACGATCACTAACTCGTAGAACGCGAAGAATAGAAACAAATCGGCGCTCAGAAAAACTCCGTAGCAGCCGGCGACCACAAGCACGAGCCAGAAGAAAAATTCGTTCTGCCGATGGTCGACGTCCCAGGAAAATAAAACGGTGCTTACCGCGGAAATACCCGTGACAAGAACCATCGTGAGACTAACGCCGTCGATTGCCAGGTGGTAGTTCATGCCCAAAGCGGGAACCCACGGGACGCGCACAATTGTTGTGAAATGAGCGAGGTCGGCAATCGGCGTGCGAACCAATGCGACCAGTCCCAGAGCCAATCCTGCGATTGTTGCCAGCAGCGCGATCCACCGCGCAAAGGCGCGTGGCAAAAGAAGCAGCAGCACGGCGCTGGCGAACGTGATGTAAATCGTCCAGGCGATCATGCGCGTTTATGCGCCCGATAACGCGGGGCCTGCTCGCGCACATGAAATCCTATTTCACGCCGAGGCTTTTCTGGCGGAGCCATCAACTGCCGCATCGCTTCGAGGATCGCGGCAATCTCTTCATCGTGTTTGCCAACCCGTGATTCCAGTTCAGCAAATTTTTTTGCTAGCTCACGGTTCGTCTCGAGTGTCTCGCGAAGCTTCACGAACACGCGCATGATCGCGATATTGACTTTTATGGCCCGATCGCTGTTGAGCACGCTCGAGAGCATCGCGACGCCTTCCTCTGTGAACGCGCGAACATGCTTCGAAAATTTAAGACTCGATGAGGATGTCACAGTTTGTGATATCCTCTCAATTTCCTCTCGCGAGAGGGTAAACACGAAATCCTCTGGGAACCGATCAATATTGCGTTTGACGGCCTGATTTAGTGCGCGGGTCTCCACACCGTAGAGCACGGCTAAGTCGCGATCGAGTAGCACTTTTTGCCCGCGGAGGTTCAAAATCCGGTGCGCAATTCGCCCGATCGGAGTGATCTCTTTGCTCATTCGTGTGAATCTCAACCAAGCAGCCGCGCCATTTGAACCACGGTTGTGTTGAAGATGTTAAATAGGAATTGCGGCGCGATGCCGATCGCGAACATTAGCAATGTCACAGGAACAACGACAAGTTTTTCACGTCGCAAAAGATCGGGGAAGGCGCTGCAACTTTCTGCGAGCGGTCCGCTAAAGATGGATTGCATCGCTCGCATAAAAACGATGGCCGTGACGAGAAGTCCGATGACGGCAATGGCCGTAAACGCGGCTGCGATCGCGAATGAGCCTTTGAAAATCAGAAACTCGCCGATGAATCCGTTTAGTCCAGGTAGACCGAGCGACGAAAACATCGCTACACTCATCCAGCCACAGAGCAGCGGCGTTCGCTGCATCAGGCCTCCAAAATCGTCGATGCCACGCAGACCGCGCCGTTGTTCGAGCAAACCGACGAAGTAGAAGAGGGTGGCCGCAGTGATTCCGTGATTGAAAATTTGCATGAACACGCCGCTTAGTGCGGCGTGTGTGTCGACCCTGGCGGCAACGATAGGTGAGGCAGTTACTGCAAAGAGAGCAAGCATGCAGTAGCCGAGATGATTGATCGATAAATACGCAACCATGCGTTTTAAATCCCGCTGTGCCCATGCAGCCAGCGGAGCGAATACAATGGAGCAGATTACCAATGCAAGAAGCCACGGACCGACGATCTTGATCTCATTCGGAAAAAGCGGAAGCAGCAGACGTAGGAATCCGTAAACCCCCATTTTCGAAAGCACGCCCGTCAAAACCATCGACACGCCAGTAGGCGCGGTTTGATATGCGTCGGGCAACCAGGTGTGGAAAGGAAATAGCGGCACTTTCACCGCGAGACCAATGAAGATTCCGCCAAATGCCAACCAGGCGATTTTTCCTGAGATTAGACCGTTTTTCCCAAGACCTGCGAGAGCGGTAAAATCGAATGTTCCTTTTGCAAAATAGATCCCAAGGAACGAGAGCAACATCGCTACGCTGCCGAGGAAGGTGTAAAGGAAAAATTTCGTCGCAGCGCGGTCCCGGTTTTCGCCGCCCCATATTTTGATCAGCAGAAAGGCAGGGATCAGACTCATTTCGTAAAACAAGAACCAGAGAACGAAATTCTGCGCGGTGAACGTGCCGTAGAGGGCTGACTGCATTACCAGCATGGTCGCATAGAACGCGCGAGCCCGGTCTGTAATCGGTTGCGCCAGAAGCGCAAACGGAACGACCACCGACGTGAGCAATACAAGCAGCAGACTGAGGCCGTCGATGCCAACAAGATATTCAGCGCCAACAGCGGGAATCCACGCATGGCGTTCGACGAACTGAAGTCCTGCCGCAGTGCCATCAAAATTTCGCCACAGCGCTAAAGCGCATACTGCGGAGATGGCGTTGAACATCAGGGCGATTGGCCGACCATTCCTTCCCGGCCACGTGCAGACTGCGAGCGCTCCGATGAGCGGAACAAAAATGATTGTCGTGATCAAGCCAACCATGCGTAGAGAAGAAGCAGCGCCAGCATTCCGATGGCGATCGCGCCGAGGTACGTTTGGATTTGTCCCGAGTGCGCCGCGGACATGAGCCGGCCCAGACCGCGCGCGCCGGCGGTCGTCTCATCGACTCCGGCATTGATTCCGCGTTCATCGACGCTGGTTGTAACGGTTCCGAAGACCTGGCCAATAGCGCCAAATCCGCGGACCAGACCATCCCAGAAATAGCGATCCATCCAGTCGGAGAAACGCGCGCAGATCCAACTGAATGCGATGATGGAGCGATCATAGAATTCATCGATCCACATTTTCTTCGCGAGGAATCGAAACAAACCCGGCTGCGCGTATTCCAGCGGGTCGATGTCCGCTGGTCGATCTCGATCTGGCACCCCAGCCTTGCGATAAATCCAAATGCCAACGCCGATCCCGGCACCAACAACTGCGAGCGAAATAAACAGCATCGGCTGAAGCAAACGTGCGATCTCGAACCGCACTGGCTCGCCGGTCAGATACCCGTGCAACCATGGCCATGCGGGCGTAAGCACGACGCTGAAGAAGATCGCGCAAAGCGCCAGAACAATCAGAGGCATCGTCATCACGCGCGGGCTTTCGTGCGCGCGCTCGGCAGCAGCGCGGCGGTTACCGAAAAAGACGTAGATAACTTGGCGCGTCATGTAGAGCGCCGTGAGAACGACTCCGGCAAGCATCAGGTAATACGGAGCGTGTGATCGCGGCCAGTGCGCCGTGGCATGAAGAATTTCCTCTTTCGTCCAGCTACCTGAGAAAAACAAAGGAACGCCGCTGAGCGCCATCATACCGATGGCGTATGTCACAAATGTCACCGGCATGAGCCTCCGCAGACCGCCCATTTTGCGAATGTCCTGTTCACCGTGACATCCGTGAATCACAGAGCCTGCCCCGAGGAACAGGAGCGCTTTGAAAAAACCATGCGCAAGCAGGTGCATTATCCCGGCAGCAACACCGCCGACGCCTAGTGAAACCATCATTAAACCAAGCTGCGAGACCGTCGAGTAGGCGAGAATGCGTTTGATGTCTTCCTGCGCGATCGCAATGAGCGCGGCCATTAGCGCTGTAGTTACGCCAATCCACACGACAACGGTAAGTGAGGAGGTCACGCCGTTGATCGCGCCTGACGAGAAGAGCGGATATACGCGGGCCACGAGGAACACACCAGCGGCAACCATGGTCGCCGCATGGATTAATGCGCTGACTGGCGTCGGACCTTCCATGGCGTCCGGCAGCCAAACGTGCAGCGGGAATTGTCCCGACTTGCCGGCCGCGCCGCAGAAGATAAGCAGTGCAATAAACGTGGCGCTTGCGCCGAGCATGGCCAAGCCGCCGTTTTCAAGACAACCATTTCCGCCATCGTAAAAAAGAAGTGTTCCGCTGCGGCCGTAGAGCCACAGCACTCCCAGGAAAAATCCCATGTCACCAATGCGGGTGGTGATAAATGCCTTCTTTGCGGCAGCCGCTGCGCTTGGTTTCTCGATCCAAAATCCGATGAGTAAGTAGGACGCGAGCCCAACCAGTTCCCAAAAAATGAATAGCAACAGTAAACTATTGGCGATGACCAAGCCGAGCATCGCGCCGGAGAAGAACGACAGGTACGCGAAGAAGCGGGTAAAATCTTTATCCTCGGCCATGTAGCCGATGCTGAAGACAAAAATGCAAAGCCCCACCAACGTGATCATCACGAGCATCGCGGCAGCCAGCGGATCCAGAACAAATCCGAGGCGCAACGTTTGCTCACCGAACGTGAACCAGGTGAAATTCCGGACGGCGCGGAATCCCGGTACTTGCAGCGTTGCGGCAAAGGCCAGCACCGAGAGTGCGAGCGCAACTACCTGGCCGATTACGGCGAGAGCGGCCGCGTTTTTGTGGCGCGCATTCGACAAACTCAGGATCACGAGCGAGGCCGCGAGTGGCACCGCCGGGATCATCCAAAGATAATCGACGACCCAGCTCATGCGATTGCTACAAGCACGAGCACGAATTCAGAATTCATCCTTTGAGCTGGTCAAGTTGATCGACGTTGGTCGTACGGTAATGGCGATAAACGGCGATCACCAACGCAAGACCCACGGCGGCTTCGGCGGCCGCGATGGCGATGGCAAAAAGGGCGATCATCACGCCGATGGGTTGTTTCGGCTGCGGGTTAAAACGCCAGAACGCGATAAAATTCAGGTTCGCTGCCGCCAACATCATCTCGATGCCGATGAGGATGAAAATCGCGTGGCGGCGACTCAGCGCCGCAAGCAAGCCGATTGAAAACAGTGCGGCAGAAACGATGAGAAAAACTTGGAGAGTCGGTGTCATGATGCGATAGATCGGCGATCTGGAGAGCGCACGCCTGCGGCGTGCTGGGTCTTCATTGCTTCTCCTCCAGCACGAGAATAAGAGCGCCGATTAGTGCGGCAGTCAGCAGAAGGCCGACGCATTGCAACGGCCAGACATAACCAGTCATCAATGCTGCGCCAATTTGCTTTACTGTGAGCCGCGGCATATGCGCGGCGACGATGGCAAGCGATTGCGTCTTTAGAATCGACCAGATCAAGCCGCCAAACACAGCCGCTGCGACGATCGCGCCGCCCCAATTGAATCCGCGAGTTTTTCCAACATCGCGGCGCGTCAGCAGAATTGTGAAGACGATCAAAACCGCCACCGCACCGATGTAAATGAATACCAGCGCCAGACCGACAAACTCCGCGCCCAGCAAAAAGAAAAACGCCGCGATTCCGACTAAGGCTACCGCAAAGCTGAGTGCCGCGTGCATTAGGCTTCGCAGCGTCGCAGCCGCCAATGCCGCGGCTAGCGTGACCATGGCGATGAGGATAAATGCCAGGCCGTTCATTCAGCGAAGCGATAGACGCGCGGCGCGAATTTTCTTCGAGTGTCGAGCAACATCGACAGCGCGGTGTAAACAACTGCGATCACCACCAGCGACCACAGCCAACCCCGCAAGCCGCGTCCGGCATAATGCCATACAGCCGCCGCGACGATGCACGTGAATGCCATCGGCAACATGAATTTCCAGGCGAAATTCATCATTTGATCGACACGCGTGCGTGGGAGCGTTCCGCGCACCCAGATGTAGACGAACAGCAGCACGCTTAGCTTTGCGAAAAACCAGAGGTACGACGGAACAAACTCAAGCGCGCGCGCAGGCGCATGCCAGCCACCAAGAAAGAGAGTTATGCCAAGACCGCTGATGGCGAACATTCCAATGTATTCCGCCATGAAAAAGGTGGCGTACTTGAACCCGGAATATTCGGTCATGTGACCAGCAACAATTTCCGATTCCCCTTCGGGAACATCGAACGGAGTGCGATTTGATTCCACGAGACCTGAGACAAAAAACAGAATGAACGCGGCTGCGCCCCAGGGCGTAAAGACAAACCAGCGCGGAACCAAACCAAACGTGTAATCAGCTTGTGCCGCGACAATCCGGTCGGGCATGAGCGAGCCGACCACCATCACCACCGGGAGCACAGTGATAATGAGCGGCAGCTCGTAGCTGATCATTTGCGCGATGGCACGCATCGCCCCGAGCATCGAAAACTTGTTATTGCTGCCCCAGCCAGCCATGAAGACTGCGAGCTCCGTAGTCGATCCTACGGCAAAGAAAAAGAGAACGCCGCCATCGATTGTAAACGGCGTCATGTTCCGGCCATACGGAATCACACCGAGGGTGAGGATCGACACAGCCGCGATGAGAATCGGCGCGAGGAAGTGTACGATCTTGTCCGCCCGCGCCGGGACGATATCTTCCTTGATCAACATTTTGACCCCATCGGCGATGGGCTGAAAAAGACCGAACGGCCCGACGCGATTTGGCCCGTAGCGGTTCTGCATTCGCCCCAGAATTTTTCGTTCTAGTACCGACATAAACGCGAAAAGCGTGAGAAACACGACCAGCAGCATGCCAATGTTGATCACACTGGACACCACCTGGACCACCCACGTCGGAGAGCCCGCCAACCACAAAAGCAGCCATTGCTTTGCATTAACGAAGACCTGGTCGATAGACTTGCTCATCCGGATGAAGAAAACCGTTGATTGGCGCGTTAATCAAGGCAGAAGGCAAATGACTTCCGGCTTCAAACATGGCTCACAGCGGTTGGGCCAGGATATTTTGTCTCGCTATAGGGCGGTTTTGGCTTTTCATGGCGCTTATGCTGCAGTACCTTCGGGGTTCGCCATGCGAATGCTGGTTTTGTTGGTCGCCACTCTTGTCGCGAGTGCCGGTTTGATTCGTGGAGAAATCAAAACTCCACAGAATGCCCCGATTGAAATCACTTCCACAGGGGAAACGACGTACGAAAACGGGCTGGCAACGGCGCGCGGCGATGTGGCGATTCACCTTGGCAACACGGACATTTATGCCGATTACGCACAGTACAACTCTACCACGCACGACGTGGACCTCAGAGGTCACGTGCGAATCTATCGGGACACGAGCCTGTACGTCGCTGAAAGCGGCGTTTACAACACTGAGACCAAGAAGCTCCGGGCCATAAATGGGCGCACCGAGTCACAGCCGTATCTTTTGAGTGGCGCGAACATGACCTCAATCGGCGAGAATGCCTATCTGGTACGGGACGGTGTCTTTACGACGCACGATTCCTCGAAACCCGATTTCCGTCTTCACGCCAGAACAATCCGAATTTACGAGGATGACCGCGTGATCTTCCAATACGTGACGGCGTACATCGGGAAGATCCCGATTTTCTGGTGGCCTTATCTCTATCAATCACTAAGTGACACGTTCAGCTTTACGATTTCGCCGGCGTACACCAGCACCTGGGGACCGTCCCTTCTCACTCAAGTCACCTTTCCGATTACCGAACATATCCACACGCGCCTCCGACTCGATTATTTTGGCCGTCGTGGGCCAGCTATCGGGCTTGAGCCTACTATCGACTATGGCAAGGACAATAGCAGCCAGGCCAGGATAAAAAGCTTTTACATTCAGGATCAAAACCCGAACCTGAATCAAACGAACGAGACGCGGCAGGATGTTCCCACGGGCCGATACCGGCTTAGCTTGGAAGATCGGACGAACTTTACCGATGATATCTACGGCATCGCCAATCTCACGAAGCTCAGCGATCCATTTGTCATGCAGGACTACTTTCAAGGTGACTTTCGCATTGATCCTGTTCCCGACAATGTGGTCGCGGTCGCGAAGACAAACCCTTTTTTCACCATCACGGGCATCGCGCGTTTTCAGGCCAATGAGTTCTTCACCACAACAGAACGTTTGCCGGAAGTCGTACTGGACGTTAAGCGTCACGCGCTTTTTGGCGGGCCCATTTTTTATGAGGGCGAGAGCGGCTTTGCGAATTTGCGGCTGCAATTCCCTGACGATTCAGGTTTCCAGAATTACAACACGGATCGTTTCGATACGTTTCATCAACTGACTTTTCCCAACACCTACTTCGGATGGCTTTCGATCGTGCCGCGGGTTGGCTTTCGCGGCACTTATTATGGCAAGACGTGGGACCTGGGATCGACAACCTTTCTGCCCCCCTCCAATCCGCTCATACCTGACTTTATTCTGCCAACGCCAACGTTGGCCGACCCGGTCAAATTCGACGGAGATGTGTTTCGCACCGTTTTTAACACAGGCGCAGAAGCCTCGTTCAAGATCTCGCGCACTTGGGAGAATGTGCAAAGTCGCGCGTTTGGTTTGGACGGACTCATGCACGTTATTCAACCATTCACAAACTTCTCGTACGTCGACGAGAACGGAGCTAACCCAACGTCAATCTTGCAGTTCGATCGGTTTGAGCCTTCTACCCAGTTGCGGACAATTGATTTCCCGCAGTTCACGACGATCGACTCGATCGATAGTTGGACAGTCTGGCGGGTTGGTGTTCGAAATCGCCTGGAAACTCGCCGCGACGATCAAACAATCACGTGGCTTGAACTCGACACCTTCTTCGATGTGAACTTCGACAATCCATACGATCGCACCGACTACTCGAACTTCTTTAATAATCTCCGCTTCAGCCCTCTCCCGTGGATGTCACTTACAATCAACTCTCAGGTGCCGGCCTTTGCCAAGGGTTTTACCGAGGTAAATACTTACGCCACTGTGCAACCGATAGCCAACCTTCAGGTGAATGTTGGACATCGCTATTTGAATAGTAATCCGTTCTTTGAGAACAGCAGCTTGTTCCTGGTCGGTGGGTATTATCGCATCGACGATAACTGGGGGGTCGGAGTCCAGGAGCAATATGAGGCCACCTCGAAAACTCTAGAAGAGCAGCGCTACTCCGTTTACCGGGATCTGTCGAGTTGGGTCGCTTCTGTCGGTGGCGTAATCCGTGACAATCAGGGAGTGAAAGAATATGGCCTTCTTTTCACCGTAACGCTCAAGGCTTTCCCGAAATTTGGCTTTGACCTTAACTTCGATCCTACGTCCCAGGGCGAATAAGCCACAGCACAGGGATAATGTGACGGCTCCGGCCGCGTTCCGCGACTTGTGCTGCCGGTGATTCGCCCGCACCATTCTTCATGGATCTTTCAATTATCGGTTCTGGCTACGTTGGCTTGGTGACGGGCGCCTGTTTCGCCGATGTCGGTCATAATGTGATTTGCGTCGACAACGACGCGCAAAAGGTCAAGCAACTGCAAGCCGGCGAGGTGCCAATTTACGAGCCGGGACTTGAAGAGATTATTCATCGCAACGTCTCAGCGCGCCGGTTGCGGTTCACTGGCAGCATTGAAGAGGGAGTAAACAATTCACAAATTGTGTTCATTGCTGTTCCCACTCCGCAGCAGCCCGATGGCGATGTCGATCTCAGTTTTCTGGAAAAAGTGGCGCGGGAAATTGCCGGAGTGCTGACCGATTACCGGGTCATTGTTGACAAGAGCACAGTGCCTGTGAAAACGGGCGAAAAAGTGGCCGAATCAATCAAAAGATACAACCGCCACCGCGCGAACTTCGACGTCGTCAGCAACCCTGAATTTTTGCGCGAAGGCTGTGCAGTAGCGGACCTGATGCATCCCGACCGGATTGTGATCGGAGCACAAAGCGAACATGCCATCGATCTCATGAAGAAGGTTTATGAGCCATTTATGGCGCCGATGCTGGTGACTGACATTAACAGCGCGGAGCTCATCAAGCATTGCGCAAACTCGTTTCTGGCGTTGAAGATTTCGTACATCAATGCGGTCTCCGCGATCTGTGAGGCGAGCGGCGCCGATGTTGAAAAAGTCGCCGACGGAATTGGAATGGATCATCGTATTGGCCGCGACTTCCTTAACCCTGGAATTGGATACGGCGGTTCCTGTTTCCCCAAAGATATTGCTGCTTTCATTACGATCAGCGAGCGGCTTGGCACTCCGTTCGATCTGCTTAAGGAAGTGCAACGCATAAACAACGCTCAAAAGGAGCGCTTCCTGAAAACGATACGGGAGACACTGTGGGTTTTGCGGGAGAAGCGGATTGCCGTTTGGGGACTCACGTTTAAGCCAGACACAGACGACGTGCGTTCGTCAGTGGCAATAGAGCTGGTGACACACCTGCTGCGCGAAGGAGCGCATGTGATTGCCTACGATCCAAAGGGGATGCAAAAGGCCCGCGCGATAAAGGCAATCGCCGACGCAGAATTTGTTTCTTCGGCCCTTGAAGCAGTGACCGACGCCGAAGCGCTGGTGATCGCTACAGAATGGAATGAATTTGCCAATGTGGATCTCGAAATCGTGAAAGAGAAAATGACGACGCCAATCGTCTTCGATGGGCGAAACCTCTTGGATCCTGAAACGATGAGGCGACTAGGCTTTCATTATTATTCGATCGGACGCGCCAGCGTGAAGCCGCAGTAGCCGCGGGAACTATGGCGCGGCTCTCTGCTCGCCAAATTGCGCTGGCAGCCTTGCAATTGTGGCGAAAAGAAAAGCGCTTCGCCGACTCGATCATTTCAGGGCTTCTCGCGAAGGCGGAGCTTCCGCCTTCCGATCGGGCGTTTGCGTTGGAACTATTTTACGGGTCGCTGCGCAATTTAACGTTGCTTGATTTTTGGATCGGTTGCCTACGCGCTTCGCGAGTTCAGAGCGATCTTCGCGATATTCTGCGACTCGGGTTGTATCAACTTTTTTTCCTGAAGACCGCCCCGCACGCAGCAGTTCACGAGACGGTGGAGCTTGCTCCGAAAAAGCAGCGAAGCCTGATCAATGCCATGCTGCGGACAGCGACGCGGCGACAAAGCGAGCTGCTCGCCAGCGCGAACGCGCAGCCCCTGTTTGTTCGAACATCGCACCCGCAATTTCTCATCGAACGCTGGCAGCAGCAGTTTGGCCCAGAACAGGCGGAAGCATTGTGCAAATGGAATAATCTCCCTGCGCCGGTCTACGGCCGGATTAACCGCCTAAAAATCGACCGCCACAAGTTTCTGCGGCTTTATCCAACATCCCGGCCATTGACGCGTAGTTCTGATTTTGTGGAATTTGACACGCTGCCGACAGGCGCTGTCAGGCGAGGCCACTGCTACATTCAAGACCCAAGCACGGTGATTGCGTGCCAGCTTTTGGGTCCAAAGCCCGGAGAAAAAGTCCTGGATGCATGTGCAGCGCCTGGCGGAAAGACCGGCTACGTCGCGGAGCTTATGCAAAACCTGGGAACAATCGTGGCGTGCGATCGCGATCCCGAGCGGCTGGAAATACTGAAGGAGAACATGACGCGTCTCGGAGCGAGGATTGTGCAGATTTTTCGTCACGACTGGACACACGGTGACGTCCCAGCGGACATCGCGACACTGGCACCATTTGATCGCATCCTAGTCGATGTGCCGTGCAGCAACACCGGGGTGATGCGCAGACGCGCGGACCTGAGGTGGCGCTTGCGACAGGCCGATTTTGCCCGCATGCAACAGCTGCAGATCGAAATCGTCCGGGCGCTCATCCCGCTGCTAAAATCAAACGGCGTGCTTGTTTACAGCACGTGCAGTCTTGAGCCGGAAGAGAACGAAAAAATCGCACGCCAAATCCTCACGGAGATGCCGATCCTGCGCTTGGAAACGGAAACATTTTCGTTGCCTTTTCGCGACGGTTTTGATGGCGCATTCGCAGCGAAAATTATTAAGGCGTGATGCCTTGCCCTAAGTTGCATCCGGTCAGGCTGGTGGAATGATAAGCGCCTATGCACGACGACCGATTCGACAAACTCGCAAAACTTCTGGTGGAATATTCCATTCGCCTCAAGCGCAATGAAACAGTTCTCATTGAGGCATTCGATATTCCCGATGAAATGACCATTGCGCTGATACGGGCGGTGCGGAAAGCCGGCGGAGTGCCATTTGCGCAGACTTACCGCACCCGAGTGAATCGCGCGCTCGCAATCGAAGCGTCGGACCGACAACTAAATTTGATGGCAAGCCATGAGCTGGCGCGAATGAAAAAAATGGATGCGTACATTGCAATGCGCGGCAGCGACAACATTACGGAATTATCCGATGTGCCTCCGGAGAAAATGAAATTGATCGGCCGAAAAATGCGCCCGGTACAAGACCAGCGGGTTAAAAAAACCAAGTGGGTAGTCTTACGCTGGCCGACTCCTTCAATGGCGCAGCTCGCCGGAATGAGTACCGAAGCATTTGAAGATTTCTATTTCGATGTCTGCACGTTGGACTATCGCAAACTGCAGCCCGGGATGAAGGCGCTCCAGCACTTGATGGAAAAGACGGACTGTGTCCACGTCCAGGGTCCCGACACCGATCTGCGCTTCAGTATCAAGGGAATTCCAGCCATTATCTGCGGTGGCGACCGCAATATACCCGATGGGGAAGTTTTCAGCTGCCCGGTGAAAGATTCGGTCGAGGGCCATGTGACGTTTAATGCGCCGAGTATTTATCAGGGGACTGCTTTCGACGGCATCCGTTTGGAATTCAAAAGCGGGAAGATCCTCACTGCGACGAGCAACGAGACGCAAAAGCTGAATAAGATTCTCGACTCAGACCCGGGAGCCCGTTACGTCGGCGAGTTCTCGCTTGGGTTTAATCCCCGCGTGTTCCATCCGATGCGCGACATATTGTTCGATGAAAAAATCGCTGGCTCATTTCATTTTACGCCAGGACAAGCTTACGAGGAAGCAGACAACGGCAACCGAAGCCAGGTTCATTGGGACATGGTAAGCATCCAGCGTCCCGATTACGGCGGTGGAGAAATTTATTTTGACGGCAAACTGGTTCGGAAAGATGGAAAGTTTCTCCCGAACCAGTTGCGTTCGCTAAACTGGAAATGATTGTGCCCATTTCCCATGTGTCCGACAGGTCACATGAGATCTGTGGAAAATAAACGCGCGGAGTGCGCGCCTCAGGCGCGCTTCGGGCCGCCAAGGAGGTTCAGCTGCATCATGGCGATTTCGCCGTTCTCGCCAAGCTCGAGATTCGCGATCTCAAACATCGGCGCGCCTTCGGCTGGGCCCGCTCCGCCGCCAGGCAACTGAACGACGACCTGTTTGGAGTTCGAATTCAGAATCACGGATGCGATTTCAAGCGACGGCGAAAACTCGAGCGTGCTTATTTGGAACGGGACTGTGATGAACACAGATGCGCGTCCCTGCTGCGACGGGGTGAGTTGGACCGGTGCGGTTTCAGAATTCGGGACAACTTGGAATCCTGCCACGGCGAATGACGGCATGCCGGCCATCGTGGGCCGCTGCTGTTGCGAAGGAACCACGCGAAGAGTGCCCAACGCGCCTGCGACAGGCTGAATTTTTACGACTTCGAAGGCGACCTGCAAGTTCAACGCAGATTGAGCGCGTTGAGGCGAGGGCAAACGCATCGTAACGAGCTTCGATATTGGACGCACTTTCAAGACGCCCATCTTGAAGCTCGGCGTCAATTGCATGGCTGCAATCTCGAAAGAGAAAGTGAGCTGTACGGACGTCTGCATCGCGGCAGCAGGTGGTTGCGGCTTCGCCACCGGCGCGGCGGGCGCTGGAGCTTTGTTTACTGGAGCAATTGGAGTTTGGGTTGTTTCTGGCATGGTTGCGGGTGTGGTTGTTTGCGGAAATACGGGGTCACTGGAAGGAGCACTTGCGAAATCGGATATCGGCTCAATCGTGGCTTCCGCTGCTGGTGACTCATTAGCACTTAATACGATTTCTTCGAGTTGCTCTTGGCCAATCGATTCAACTGGAACCTCTGTTGAAGCTTCTACGGCGGGCCATGCAGGCTCTGTGTCCCAAAAAGCCTCACTCGGCTCCTCCGGGATCAACGCCGCTTCTTTCGACTCTGCGGGAGACTCATACGCCTCAGGCATAGAGAATTTGATTTCGTCAGCCAGTTCTGGAATCTGGTTCGGCGCTTGCGGTGCGATCGTAGGAACTTCTACGGATTCACTTCTTGCTAAAGCAGCAACCACTTCAGTTGTTTGCAAGGGGGCTGATTGCAAGATCTCTGGTGTTTGTTCGAGCACTGGTCCGACTGCTGATTCAAAGTCTGGCTCGGTAAGCGGGGTCAAGTCGCGGTCGGGTTCACGAGGAGCGGGGGTTCGGGAAGGTTTCGCTTTCCGCTCTTTCAAGCGATCAAAAGCACTGCTCAATTGCCTCGCAGGCGCAACGCTGTGTCGCAATGAGGGCGTCGAGGGCTTTAATTCCACCGAAATTTGGCGCGGTCCACCAACAAACCCGTTGCCTTGTACACCGCTGGCTTTTCCTTGTACACTTATGGATTGGGCTGGCGCCAGTCTCGGCTTGAGTGCGGCAGCATCGGTGGTGGCGGCAGGGGACGGAGCGTCCAGCCGCAAGTGCCGCGGAACGTTGAAAGCATGGCGGCGAATGACGGGCACGATCACCCAAGCTAATATCGCTATGGCCGCCAATAGGAGTCCGCCTACAACCCAAAGCCTTCGGCTCGACGCGCCAGTAATGCTAGACAAAGCTTTCAGAGGCGCCGAACTCACAGCAGGCTTCTCTGGCGGACTTGTTTGCACAGTGGGTTGCTGATTATTCTGTTCGCTTGAAGCAGACGAAGCATTCGGCGTCTCGGCCGGGACAGATTGCGCGGCAGTTGTTGGTTCACCGGCACTTGGGGACGATTCCGATGCTACCTGTTCTGGCTGAGGACTCGTTGCCGCAGCCGGCTCAGTCGAAACGGAAGTAGCGGACTGATCGGCTGTAGCGCCCGGACTGCCAATTCCCATCCCCGGATTTTGTCCCGGCGCTGTCGGGGCCAAGGATAGGGCTCCTTCCTTCGATGAGTCGGCTTGTTTATTTGCGGCAAACACTCTGTCGGGGATCGGACTCGGTTCAACTGCCGGACCGCCCTCTGCCTGGGGCGCACCCGCACTTGTTGTGTCGAACGCCAGCGCAGGTGTGGTACCCTCCGGCCTTTGCATCCAGCCGACATCGTAAAACGCGTCAGCGAAAACACTGTTGAGCGCCGGCGAATAAATCTTGTTGGAGGAGCCAGTCCAATCAGCGGCTTTTTCCGGATTATTATGCTTGTACTCCCACGCTGCCTGGGCATAATACAGCGCCGGTGTATCGCCGGTGAATTGAAATTCCTCCATCATCGAGTGAGCCCGGCTTTCTTTTCCCTCCAGCAGAAGCGTCATGTAAATCTTGAACTTAATGAGCTCTGCCGCCTGATTCTTATCGCCACCAGGGGTCCGCTTGTACAGTGCCTCGAAACGCTCCCGCGCCTTTGCGTAATCCTTCTTCTTAAATGGAACTTGCGCGAGGTTGTACTGCGCTTCGCGGAGCTTCGGGTCCAGCTTTGCTGACTTCTTAAATGCAGCCTCGGCATCCTCAAATTTCTGCTCCTGCATCAGAATCTCGCCACGCAAATTAAGCGTCGCTGGCTGGTTCGGGTCGGCCTTATCCGCGTCGTCGACCAATTTAAGTGCCGCCGCCAAATCACGTTGGCGGAGCGCTTGCTGCGATTGTTCAAATTTCGATCGTGCGAAGGCCTTCGTTTTTTCCGAGCGCTCGGCGGCCGTCATTAGCGGCAACGAAGGTCGAGCTTCGCCGGCTGGCTTTTGCAGCCATCCAACTTCGTAAAGTGATTCGGCGAAAAGCTTGTTCAGCTGCGGTGAGAAGTTCTTCTCTGCTGCCTTGACCCAATCTTTCGCTTCGTTTTGATTCTTCTGTTGGAGGGCGACGGCCGCCTTCACGTAGTCAACGGCCGGCGTATCAGGAGAAAGCTCCAGCTTGGCCAGAATCGAATCGACCATGTCAGTCTTACCCTCCATCAGGTAAGTCAGAAGAATCTTGTATTGAATCAGCTGCGAAGCTTCTTTTGCCAGATCGGATTCACCGCTCGTTAGGAGTTTTTCGAACCGTTTCCGCGCCTCCGGCCAATCTTTTTTGAGGAACGGAATCTCAGCCAGGTTGAAGCGTGCATTCCAAAACTTCGGATCGATCCGGGAAGCTTCCTGCAGTGCCGTTTCCGCTTTGTCGAAGTCGCCTTGTCGCATCAGGATGACTCCGCGTAGATTTTTCGACGCGGCAAGATCAGGTTGCCTGGCATCGATGGCGTCGAGTTGCTTTAATGCCTCTGGAAATTTATTTGAATCGAACGCCCGATAAGCGGCGTTGTACATCTCCTCCAGCTCGGCTTTAGTGGGCGCGACATTGTCCGCCGCAAATGAATTTGCCGCGAACGAGCCAAGCGCCAGCGCGGCTACCGCCGCCATCCCCCACTCTCTCATGGAGTAGCGACTGAAGCTCTGTTCGGGCCGTCTGACAAGTGGAAAGTTGATTTTTCAGCGCCCTTCGGAAAAATCGCGAACTGTTGTCATCCTCTCGTACTTGCTCAGTCATTGAGATTGGCCACGATCCGCAAACCTTCCAAAGTAAGGTGGGGCCGAATCACTTCGATCTCCGGCAAGCCTCCGGCGATCAGGCCCGCGTACCCTCCCGTCGCTATAACGCAAACCTTCTTGCGCGGAAATTGCTCCGCGTTGATTCGCGCAAGGATTTCCTTAACCAGCCCACGATAGCCGAATACTGCGCCAGATAGCATCGCCTCGATTGTCGATTTACCGACCGCCTGTCGCGGCTCCTTCAACGAAATCCGGGGCAAGAGCGCCGTTCGTCGGTAAAGAAAGCTGGTCATTGCTTCGAGTCCTGGCGCAATTACACCGCCGACGTATGTGCCGCGTTCGGAAACGATGTCGAAAGTCACCGCTGTGCCAAAATCCACCACGATCGCAGGGAATCCATAAAGTTCTGCGACAGCCGCAGCGTTCGCCAGCCGGTCCGCGCCGATCGACTGTGGCTTGGGATAATCAATTCCCACGCCCAGATTCAGCTTCCAATCCAGCCAAAGGACCTCGGCCCTCTCTTTTGCCGCCTTTGATACCGCAGAGTTTTTTGCCGGCACTACTGACGAGACGACTACCTTGGGCACTTTTCGTTGCCTTATTAATCCAGCGATCACACTGCTTGAGAGCTTCCTGGTAGGGATCCGGCCGGGAGCCGACAGCCGCCTTTTCGATGCAAAGGCAAACTTCGCATACGAGTTACTGATATCGATCAACAAATAATCGGCTCCGCGTGCCACGACAAAAAATGCAGACACCGAACGCCACACCCCGTCAAGCATTTGTCCCATCCGTTCGATTGGGCTCAAAGCCACTGCTCCCACGGTGCTGGTTGCTTGCGAGCTCGTTCGGCAAGCGTACCGTCCCGCTGGAATGAGACGATTGGTGCATCGCCCACGGCGCTTACGGCGTTCACCCGCTTTGCGAAATCTCGTCCGTGAAACGCAACTGAGCGTTCACGATTTCGTTTTGCCGCTGTTCGTAAGCGAAAAACTGGATGAACACCGGCCTATCGCGAGCATGCCGGGAGTTTTTCAGCTGCCCTTAAAGCAGATAGCCGATGAAGCGCGCCGTGCTCAAGATCTCGGGCTCCAAGCGGTCTTGCTTTTCGGGATTCCGGAACACAAGGACGAACACGCCAGCGGCGCTTACTCGGAAAATGGAATCATTCAAAAAGCGCTGCGAGCGATTAAACCACAGTGTCCGGATTTGATCGCTATCACCGACGTTTGCCTGTGCGAATACATGAGCCACGGCCACTGCGGCGTCACGCGCATCGACGGAGAGCACTTCCATGTCCTCAACGACGAAAGCGTCGACCTCCTGGTGAAGACGGCGCTTTCTCACGCAGCAGCGGGCGCAGACATGGTGGCGCCGAGTGACATGATGGACGGCCGGATCGGCGCTATTCGCGAGGAACTGGATGTCAGCGGCTTCGATCAAGTTGGGATCATCAGTTATGCGGCCAAGTTTGCGTCGACGTTTTACGGACCATTCCGCGAGGCAGCCGAAAGTCCGCCGCAGTTTGGCGATCGCCGGTCTTATCAAATGGATTTCGCCAACGCCTGCGAAGCCCTGCGCGAAGTAGCTCTGGATGTTGATGAAGGAGCGGACATTTTGATGGTAAAACCGGCTCTGCCCTATCTTGATATCTTATGGCGCGTTCATGAACGCTTTGGAAAACCGACGGCCGTTTATCATGTCAGCGGAGAATATGCGATGGTCAAAAGTGCTGCCGAGAAAGGCATTCTGGATGAACGCACGGCGGTGCTCGAAATCGTGACCGCCCTTAAGCGCGCCGGCGCAGACATTATCGTTACTTATTGGGCGCGCGAACTCGCGAAATGGCTCCGGGAGTAAGCGCTAATGGTGAAACCGCGCGACATGCCCGGCTAAAACGGCTCGCGTTGGTGTGGGCGCAGGCGCAAGGGTTTTCGGTGTGCGGGATCGAAGTGAGTTTGCCACGATGCCGGTATCGTGCTGATATGGCAGCCTATCGCGGTCAGCGCAGGGAGATTGGAGCCACAGCGATTTTTGAATGCAAACAAGCGCTCTGCGACTTGCGACGCGATAATTGCGACAGCGAACTTAGCGGCCGCCAGCTGGAAATGATCTGCAAACGGCGGCAAATTCTCGAGACGCATCTTCGCGCGCACTACCCGAGCCTCCGGAATAGTGACTCGCTTTTCCCCGAGTTCGATTTGCAGAGCTTCACCGCAATTGGTCACCGCGGCTACGCGCGCATTTCGCGCCAGCTAGGCACTCTGCAAAATCGTCTATACGATTGCACCAAATTCGAAAAATTAATTCGCTACCGCTGCGCGAATTTATTTTTTCTCGTGGTCCCCGAGGAGATATTCCGCGATCGCGAAATTCCTGTTGGTTGGGGCGCGCTGGTGGAATCAAACGGCGCGCTCACGCTGGTGCGCAAGCCGATCTGGTACGAAACTAAAGAAGAGAATCGCATCCGTCTTTTGCATCGAATCGCCATAGCCGGAACGCGGGCGCTGAATCACCAATTGAAAATCGCTTTGGACCAGATCGCTGAGACCCGCCACTAAGCAGGCACGAGCAAATTGTGCCCGGTCATTTCTTTTGGCTGCGGCAATCCAAGCAAGAATAAAAGTGTCGGCGCCACATCGGCGAGGATTCCGTCTTCGCACCGAAATTTTGCTGCGTCTTTCGCGACGTAAACGAAATGCACAAGATTGGTCGTATGCGCCGTATTGGGTGAACCATCGAAATTGCGCATCTGCTCGCAATTTCCATGGTCGGCGGTGACGAGTGCCTTGCCGCCAAGCTCAAGAAGTTTCGAAATAATTCGTGCCGTGCATTCATCCACGGTTTCTGCGGCTTTAATTCCCGCTTGGACAACGCCGGTGTGACCGACCATGTCGGGATTGGCGAAGTTCAGGATGAGTAGATCGTAATTCGCCATGAGCGCGAGCACTTCGTCGGTGACCTCAAGCGCGCTCATCTCCGGTTTCAAGTCGTAGGTAGCAACTTTTGGCGAGGGAATCAGCTTGCGGTCTTCGCCCGGAAACGGTTTCTCGATCCCGCCATTAAAAAAGTAAGTCACGTGCGCGTATTTTTCCGTTTCGGCGATGCGCAATTGTTTTTTCCCAGCGGCGCTCACAACCTCCGCCAGAATTTTGCGAAGCTCTTGCTGCGGAAAGATGAACGGCGCAGTAAAGCGCACGTCGTACTGTGTGAGGCTCACAAAATGGACTTGCGGCCACACCTCACGATCGAAGCCGTCGAAATCCTTCAGCAAAAAGGCTTGCGATAATTGCCTGGCCCGATCGGCCCGAAAGTTGAAAAAGAACACCGAATCGCCATCGCGCACCCGCTGCTCGTTAGCGTAGGCGAAAATCAGCGGCGGCATAAACTCGTCCGTTTTGCCGAGTGAGTATTCTCGCTCAACCGCTGCGGAGGGCGATGATTCGGAGAATTCGCCCCGGCCAAGAACGATCGCGTCCCATGCTTTTTTCGTGCGATCCCACCGCCGGTCGCGATCCATCGCGAAATAGCGGCCCACGACTGTGACAATTTTTGCACCGCTTTTCTCAAGCTCCTTTTCGCACGTTTTCAAAAAACCGGCCCCGCCGGTGGGAGAGGTGTCTCGCCCGTCGGTGAAAGCGTGGACAAAAATCTCTCTGACCCCCGCTGCATGCGCTGTGTTCGCCAGCGCGATCATGTGCGAATAATGGCTGTGCACGCCGCCATCGGAAACCAGGCCCAGCAAATGGAGCCGGTGACCACGCGCAGCTGCGAAGCTTTCCTCCAATACCCGATTGCGCTTTAATTCGCCCTCTTGGATCGCTTTGTTAATTCGGGTCAGGTCTTGATACACGATCCTGCCGGCGCCCAGATTAAGGTGGCCAACTTCCGAGTTGCCCATTTGTCCTTCCGGTAGCCCGACGTCAACGCCGCTGGCGCTTAATCTGGAGCATGGATAATCGCGGTACAGCTTGTCGTGAAAGGGAGTCGACGCGAGGAGTGTTGCGTCGCCATTTTCCTTGCGTTTGTCCCGTCCACCCGGGTTGATCCCCCAGCCGTCGCGAATGATAAGCATTACAGGACCGCCCATACCTCGCGCATTTTGCCGATGAATGAGAACCCTCACAAGCGGTTCTTTCGTTGACAATCCGACAGACGCGCGCCTACATCGGCCTCGTGAAATGGCGCAATCAGTTACTGGCGCTCTTTTGTTTTCTCGTCTTTGCCGGCGTCGGTGTTCTCTATTTTCAACACTGGGTTATCCGGAAACCCTTCGGTATTATTTTGTTTGTCGGGGAAGGGCTTTCACCTGCCCGGCTCGCGCCTACGCGGGCATATGCTGCCGGGGCCGGCACGCGCTTGAATTTGGATTCAATGCCCCATGCAGCTTTGGTGATGAATTATTCGAAGGATTTCGCCGCTCCTGATCAGCCAGCGGCAGCAACTGCGATCGCAACTGGCGAAAGGGTTACCAATCGCGCGCTGGCGGTCAATGGCGATGGAAAACCCATTAAGAGCATCGTTGAACTAGCACGCGAACGCGGACGCGCTACAGGCCTGGTCACGGACACCAAGCTTACCGATCCGACCAGCGCGGCTTTTTACGCGCACCCGACTGACTCAAGCGATGGGGAAAAGATCGCCTCTGAGTTTGTGGATCGAGGAAACATCGACATCGCAATGGGTGGCGGCGCGGCGCAATTTCTCCCGGCTGCAAAAGGCGGCGACAGACAAGACAATCGTGATCTCTTGCTCGAACTTCGTGGCAACGGGTTCGATGTAGTTCGAACACGTGCGGAGCTGGAAGCAGTTCCAGCCTGGCGTCGGCCGAAACTTTTCGGTGTTTTCAACGAGGCAGATCTCGCGTTCACGAACCAGCTGAAACAGAGAAATCAGCAGCCCAGTCTTGTGGACATGGTGCGGCGCGCTATCCAATTACTTCAATACAACACCGGCGGCTATTTCCTGGTGGTCGATGTAGGGTTAATGCGCAAAGCAGCACAGGAAAACAACGGAGAAAGGACCCTCAGCCAAACAGTTGAACTGGACCGCGCCGTCGGGATTGCACGAAGCTATGGAGGACAAAAATCAACAATCATAGTCTGCGGTGACGTGGCAATCGGTGGACTAAACTTAAATGGATTTCCTTTCCGCAAAGATAGCGGCATAGCATTGCTGGGTTTCAATTCAGCTGGGCAGCCGTGGATCACCTGGGCAACGGGTCCGCATGGGACCAAGTCATATGGCCCGGCGAAAATACCAGGTAAAGAAGACAGATCCGAGACTCAGGAAGGGGAGCAGCCGGAGCCGGCGGCGTTTTACACGAAGTCCGCGTTAGTCACGGTCGAAGACGTCGTTGCCTTCGGCAGCGGCCCTGGAACAGACGCGCTACAGGGCGTTATTGACAGCACAGCTGTTTTCCGAGCTTTGCGGGACGAACTTTGACCAGGCAATGTAGCGCTGACCGACACTTCCGCCCACATCGGTGCGACGGCTAGTGCAGCTTGCGTAGTAATGCCGCCCGGCACGAACCTGGTTACTTTCGCGTCTCGCGGTAGGGGAGCCGAAGTTCGTAAACTGCTTTTTGTTGCTCCAACTCGACGGCTAATGACTGATCGCCATGAACCCGCGCGAGTTGCAACGCGGTTCTGCTGCTTTCAATTGCTTTCGCGAATTGCCCAGTCTCTGCATATGCCGCTGCCAATGTGCGCAATACAACCGCATTCGTGCCTCCCGACAACTCATCGGCTTGGCCAGCAAGTGTAACCGCCTCGTTGCCATTTCGTAATGCCTCGTTAGACGACGTAGCCCGCAACCAAGCCAGATTAGTTAAAGCAGAAATAGATTTCGGAAAAATCACCAGCGCTTTTTCGTAATGGTGAATCGCTTCGGGTGTTTCCCCTTTTTCGTCCAGAGCAACAGCCAGAACAGTGTGACAATCCGCATCGTCAGGCCGGATCACCAAGGCAGTCCGACAATGCTGGATAGCGTTGTCAGCTTCACCTTTTTCAAGGAAAGCACGGCCCAGGCCATAATGGGCAAGAGAGTAATCAGGTCGTATTCCCAGCGCGTTTTGATAATGAACGATCGCTTCGTCAATTCGTTTCTTCTGAAGTAGCGCATTGCCCAAAGACACCTGACTGTCCGGATCGTTTGGTTGCATTGCTACCGCTCTCTCGCAATGGAGAATCGCCTCATCCACTTCTCCTTTTGTTACGAGAGCGGTGCCGAGATTGTATTCAGCATCCCATGAATCGGGCTGCATTTGCAAGGCAGCCCGATACTGAGCGATCCCATCATCGAGCTGGCCTTTCTGGAGGAGAACGATGCCGAGGTTGGTGTGGGCCATCCAGCATTCGGGGTTTCTTTTCAGAGTGATGCGCCAAAGCGTTTCGATGTCGCCGTACATCGCTGATTGCCGCCACGTCAATACCCCCAAGGTTGCGACCACAAATAACGCCGCAGTTAAAATGAAGACGCGATAGTGCTTTAACATGTCGGCGAGACTGACTACGCCTGCCGAGACCAGCGCAATCGGCCCGATACACGCCAGATACTGATAATGGTCCGCCACAAACGTGTAGCGAAATGTAAAAAGCATGATGAAGCCGAGGACTGGGCTGAGTGTCGCTACGAAAAATGCGGCTGCGACCTCGACGCTGCGCCCCACATACCGTCTCAGAAAGTAGATTGCTACACACAAGCCAATTCCGACCAGTAACCACATGTAATCAGGTAGGTGCGTCGATGAGATCTGCCATTTTGGATAAATGAACGTCAGGTTACCCGGCCAAATGAGTTTGCCTAAATAGAACCAGACAGCCCGACTTGCGACGAGAACCCGCTCCACGGGACTCAAAAACGTAAAGATCGCCCGGCTCGTACCCTGATGGTAGCGTTCCCACCAGACTGCGAGCAGCCCCATGCCGATCCCCATGATAACAAAAGGAGCGATCTGCGTAAGGCGGGGCGTGTTGATCGGCTTTTTTTGCAACCACAGAATCAAAAGTAATGCCGCCGGCAAAGTACAGGCCGTGCTCTTTGCGGAGAGTGCGAGCAGGTAAAGGATCAGCGCCAGCGCGTAAAAACGCCACGGCCGTTTTGTACGCTCGTCAATAAATGCGATCCAGGCGAGAAGCGTCAGAAGAAAGAAGAACCCCATCAGAACATTTTTGCGTTCCGTAATCCACGCAACTGATTCCACTTGCACCGGATGCAGGGCAAAGATCGCCCCCGCGAGCCACGAACCCGGCACGTTCAAACGCGCTAGAACACGCCACACCAACAACGCGTTCGCCACGTGAAGTATAAGGTTGATCCAATGATAACCGGTGGGATTCATACCCCACAGCGCGTGCTCGATGCGAAACGTTGTATAAACCAGCGGGAAATACTGCGACGGCGAATCGAGCGAAAACCAAATCCGACGCAGACCGTCGGGCGCAGTTAGCAGCTCGTTGTGTGTGATATAGTCGTCGTCGTCCCAAAGAAACCCACCATTCCATGAGGGTCGATAGACAAAGATCGTCAGGGCTGCCAGGAGCAGGCCAAAAGCGCAGGCGCGGCTACGTTGAGAAGCGACGAGTTCAAAGAGCTTGCGCACTGTTACCGTATTGAACGCCATCTGAGCAGACGCAATGCAATGGAAACCGCTCAGTTGCAAGCCGCCCATTTGTATCGGAAAAACAGTTTTCGTGACGCATAAGATCGATATCAGCCACAAAGCATTGCCTTTTGTCTGGTGCCTGCTGGCCGTAATCGTTTTCGGCCTCGTCCTCGTAATCCGCATTCGACTTCTCGAAATTCCGCTCGAGCGCGACGAAGGCGAATACGCTTATGCTGGCCAGCTGATGTTACAAGGCATCCCTCCATATAAACTCGCTTATAACATGAAGTTTCCGGGAACCTATGCGGCCTATGCTGTGATTATGTCAATCTTCGGACAAACAATCGGCGCGATTCATTTAGGTTTGCTCCTGGTCAATGCTGCCACAATCGTGCTGATTTTCCTGCTGGGGCGGCGCCTGATGAATCCAACGGCAGGAATCGCTGCCGCAATGAGCTATGCCATTCTCTCTATGAGTCCGTCCGTCCTTGGGTTGGCTGCTCACGCGACGAATTTTGTAGTGTTGCCAGTCCTCGGCGGAACACTGCTCTTACTCAACGAATCGGATCGTCAGCAGTTTGGTCGACTATTGGCGAGCGGGCTGCTCTTTGGTCTTGCAGTACTAATGAAGCAGCCCGCCCTTTTTTTCATTGTATTTGCAGCGATTTATCTCGTCTCAAAAGGTGTCCAGCGTGGAACCCGGCTAAGGGACATTTCTCTGGAAAGCCTGTTCTTTACTGTGGGTGTGATTCTTCCGTTGGGGATTGCATTGCTTCTTCTTTGGCGCGCAGGCGTGTTCGACAGATTCTGGTTTTGGGCAATCGACTACGCGCGGCAGTATGGCACCCTGGTTCCTCTCAGCGAGGCACCCCAGATTTTCTTGCGTAGTGTGCGAGAAGTAGTTGGAGCGGGCTGGACACTCTGGATGCTGGGTGGAATTGGCGTAGTTGTCGGCTTGTTGGATAACCGGGTGCGCGCCAGCGTAATTTTTTTGCTTGGCCTCCTTCTGGCATCAGCGTTGGCGGTATGCCCGGGATTTTATTTCCGATATCATTATTTTGTCCTGGTCTTACCGGCAATATCCCTCCTTGTGGGTGCTGCGATCAGTGAATTCTCTGATCTTCTGGCAGGTCGGACGATTCTTGTCAGATTCATGCCGTTGCTTGTGCTTTGTGCAGCCCTGACCGCGCCAATTCTGTCGGACCGAGTCTTGTTATTCACGCTTTCTCCAATTGAAGCGTGTCGAAGGATATATCCGGAGAGTCCGTTCCCGGAATCCCTCAGGATTGCAGAATACGTGCGCGAACATACGAGGCCGGATGACACGATCGCAGTATTGGGATCGGAACCGCAGATTTATTTCTATTCACAACGACGATCAGCGACGGGATATATTTATGCGTACGGTCTAATGGAACCGCAAAAGTATGCGCGCCAAATGCAGGAGGAAATGATGGGTGAGATCGAACGCGCTCGCCCGATGTATCTGGTATCGGTGGTAGTCAACGATTCCTGGTTGTGGCGCCCCGGATCTGAGCGCTTAATCTTTAACTGGGCAAATCAATATACAGCACAAAATTATGCGGCAGCTGGATTTGTGAATATCACACCCACCGAAACTGATTATTACTTCGGCAATGCTCCGTCGTCAGTCGAGAGCCTCAAAGACTACATCTTGATCTATAAACGGAATCCTTGAGCCGCCTTTATCACCATATTTTAGCGCCGCACGTGCACCGCAGTAATTCTCAATCGATCGCTCTTCCCAAAAGAAGGCGCCACGGGCTAACTGTGGGCGTTTGCATCTGTCTCACAGTCCTAGCATGGGTCGTTTTTGGTCAAACGCTCCGGCACGACTTCATTAACTACGACGATCCACGTTACGTCTATGAAAATACGAAGATAACGGCTGGGCTCAGCATTAGCGGTATTGCTTGGGCATTCACCCACATTCATTCCATGAACTGGCATCCGCTTACGACCATTTCACACATGCTTGACTGCCAGTTATATGGATTGAAAGCGGGAGGTCACCATTTTACCAACGTTCTCCTGCACACAGTCGCAGCGATTCTTCTTTTTCTCGCACTGTGGCAAATGACGGACGCGATTTGGCGGAGCGCCTTTGTTGCAGCGGTGTTCACAATTCACCCCTTACGTGTCGAATCGGTCGCATGGATAGCTGAGCGAAAGGATGTGTTGAGCGGTGTCTTCTTTATGTTGACGCTACTCGCCTACAGGTATTACGTGCGCGCTCCATCGCTGGGGCGGTACCTGGCTGTAGCAACAGCATGTGTCTTTGGCTTGATGTCGAAGCCCATGTTGGTAACGCTTCCATTCGTGCTTTTGCTTTTGGATTACTGGCCGCTGAACAGAACCGGCGCTGTTCCTTGTGGCCATGGGCCTACGGCCCGTCCAAGCCTAGACCCCCCGCAGGGATGTCGCTACCGCGCCGCAGCGACATGGCTAAAGTTGTTCGTGGAAAAGATTCCGCTGCTTGGGCTCGCCGCCGTTTCCAGTGTCGTAACGCTCTTCGCCCAAAAGGGCGCAGTTGGCTTTACCGAACAACTGCCCGTGATAACACGAATTAATAACGCGACTGTGAGCTATGTTCTTTACATCTGGCAGATGTTCTGGCCGGTGAAGCTTGCGGTGTTCTATCCTCATCCTGAAAATCGCATAGCTATCTGGGAAATCGTCCTGGCACTTGGCACTCTGGCGGCTATCACGGCGCTTGCGTTTGTCCTGCGAAAAACGCGCCCCTATTTCATCACCGGTTGGTTGTGGTACATTGGAATGCTAGTACCGGTAATCGGGATCGTCCAAGTAGGGTGGCAGGGTCGCGCGGACCGATATACGTATCTACCTCAGGTAGGCCTTTATATAGTAATCACCTGGGCCATCGCCGATTTCACACGCGCGTGGCGCCATCAGCTGGAAGTTCTGACGGCCTCTGCTGCAATCGTCGTCGCTACCCTCGGGTGGTGCGCCTGGGTGCAAACGTCGTATTGGCGCGATAGCGAAACACTCTTTAAGCATGCTCTTGCAGTAACTACAAACAACGATGTTGCTGAAAACAATCTTGGGATCGTGTATTTGCAGCAAGGTAAACTAGACCGGGCTATTTCGCTGTTGCAAGCGGCCGTGGATCTTCGGCCCGACAATAGCCCCGCCCATGAAAATCTGGCAAAGGCTCTTCTTCAACACGGTAAAGTGGCCGACGCGCTGATTCACTATAAAAAATTACTTGAACTGCAACCCGATAACATAGAGGTCCACAACATCGTGGGCACGGTTCTGATCCAGCAGGGCCGCACCAGAGAGGGTGTTGAAGAATGGCAGAAGGTCCTGGCGATTCAACCGGACAACGGAAACGCCATAAGCAATCTCGCTTGGGTATTCGCGACTTCCCCCGACGATTCGCTTCGAGACGGCGCAAAGGCGCTTCAACTGGCACAGGAGGCATTACGTCTTTCGGCTCGCAGAATTCCGATAATCTTTCGCACTTTGGCGGCGGCTTATGCCGAGAGTGGCGATTTTTCAAAAGCAATCGAGACTGCACAGCAGGGGCTCGAATTAGCCAATAGCCAGGGAAACTCTGCCCTGGCTACCGACCTCCAGGGCAATATTGCACTTTACCAGGAACAGCGGCCGCTGCGGGATCCTGGTTTAACACATGGCAATTCAGAGCCGCACAACGAATAACAAGAAGCGGCAGGTTGGAAACCGCCAAGGCGGATTACAAAGGCGCCTTAGCAGCCATAAAATAACTTTTGGCATATACCTGATTCTTGCTGCAATCAGCCTGGCCGTATTTGGCCAAACAATTCGTTATGAATTTGTCAATTTCGACGACGACTTATACGTCTATAATACCCCTGCCATTCAAGCTGGGCTAACGATAAAAGGAATAGCAGCCGCTTTTACCAGCCAACACGCACACAACTGGCATCCATTAACGACTATATCGCACATGTTGGACTGTCAGCTATACGGCCTGAATGCTGGTGGCCATCATGCGACCAATATCATCCTGCATACGATTGCGGTGCTCCTGCTATTTCACGTGTTGCGGCAGATGACCGGTGCAGTATGGAAGAGTGCGATCGTCGCAGCGTTATTTGCGGTGCACCCATTGCACGTGGAATCCGTGGCATGGATAAGCGAGCGAAAGGATGTGCTGAGTGCTGTTTTCTTTTTTCTTATGCTGGGCGCGTACAACCGTTATGTGCACTCAGCTTCCGTGACGCGCTATCTAATGGTCGTTGTCCTGTTCGCCGCGGGGCTCATGTCCAAGCCAATGCTGGTAAGCGCCCCGATCGTCCTTCTTCTTCTCGATTACTGGCCACTAGGTCGTTTTGGAGAATCCTCCTCAACCAGCGAAAAGATTAAAATTTCAAACGCCGGCAATCCTAAGCGTGTAATACGACTCTTATTCGTTGAAAAGATTCCCTTGTTCATTCTTTCCGCGATTGCTTGCGTCATCACATTCATCCTCCAAAAACGCGCGGCTGGCGCGATCCCGCCGCTGCCGTTTTTCTGGCGTGTGCAAAACGCCTTGGTGAGTTACGTCAATTACGCCTGGAAGACGTTATGGCCGACGCACCTTGCGGTTTTTTATCCTCATCCTAATGACACCTTGGCAATTTGGGAAATCAGTTTCGCGATCGCGTTGCTTCTGGCCGTCACTGTTGCAGCGATCGTTTTTCGAAACCAACGACCTTATCTGTTAACCGGATGGTTTTGGTATCTCGTTATGCTTGTTCCGGTGATTGGCCTAATACAGGTTGGTGAACAAGGACACGCTGACCGCTATACGTATCTTTCCCAAGTCGGTCTATTTGTCCTCACAGTTTGGCTTGCTGCTGACCTGATCGCAGTCCGTTTGTGTCGACCTCAGCTTGCTGTCGCCACAGCGGCAGCAATCATTTTGGGGCTGGCATGGGCGGCACTCAATCAGACTTCCTACTGGCGCAACAGCGAGACGCTTTGGACCCATGCTCTGGCCGTGACTTCTGACAATGACGTCGCCCACAATAATCTGGGTTATCTCTGCGTCGACCGCGGTGAGCTGGACAAAGCAATCTCGCACTTTGAGGCTGCGTCGCGAATCAGATCCAGCAAGATGGATCCACACTATAACGTCGGTTCATCCTTTGTTGAAATGAACCTCGCCGACGCCCTGTCTAGAAAAGGACAATCTGATGCCGCGCTAGTTCACTATGAGGAGGCAATAAGGCTGCAACCAAATTACGCAGATGCATATTACAACCGAGGCAATGTTCTTCTTACAAACGGCCGCGTCCAGGAAGCAATCGCGGATTTGGAGACAGCTATCCAAATACAACCGAACGACGCGGATGCTCACACCTGTCTTGGCAACGCGCTTCTTCAGCAGGGTTCGCTCAAGGAGGCGATCGCCCAGTACGAAGACGCATCGGCGTTAGCGCCGAATGACCCGCATTCTCGTAATAACATTGCCTGGGTACTTGGGACATCGTCTGATGCCTCCGTTCGCGACGGTGCGAAGGCAGTAGAGTTCGCTCAGCAGGCCGTGAGGCTTTCAGATAGCAGAGATCCCAAGTTTATTCGGACGCTGGCAGCTGCTTACGCCGAGAGCGGCCGGTTCGCTGAGGCAGTCACAACGGCCAAACAAGCGGTAATGATAGCTACCATGCAAGGCAAATCTGCGTTGGCGCACGTTCTTGACGAGGATGTAAGGCTTTATCGCGCGACTATTCCTCTGCGTGGAACGAAACCTACGGATTAGTGTCATACAAGAGTTGCGCGGATGACGCGACTCTATCACGCGTGGAGCCAGCGAGCTGTTTAGCTACCTGTCTTCCTTGTGAAAGGGTCGATCCAATTCGTAGAGCGCGATTTCTTTCCGTAGCAGATCGCGTAATGTCGAGTTTCCCTGGTCATCGGCTACCCGCAGTGCCTCATGAGCAGTGTCTCTAGCTTCTGAAAAGCGACCAGCTTCCGCATAAGCAGCGGCCAGAATCCGCAGAATAAGTGGCCTCTTCCCACCCGGAGAGCGACTAGCCTGTTCGGCAAGCAGAACCGCTTCCGGCCCGTTCCTAAGCGACGGGTCCGGAGAGGTCGCCAGGAGCCATGCCAGGTTACTTTGAGCGGCAACATTTTCCGGCGCGAGGCGAAGCGCCTCCTTGTAGTGCGTAATTGCGTCAACAACCCGGCCTTTCGCGAGAAGCGCGCTGCCCAGGTTTGCGTGAGCATCGGGGTTCTCCGGAAGCAACTCCAACGCTTTTTCGTAATGCACAATGGCTTCGTCGAGCTTTCCTTTGCGAAAAAGTGCGCTCGCGAGGTTGTATTGCGCTTCGGCATGGTTCGGCAAGGCAGCTACACACGCGAGGTAATAAGAGATCGCACCATCTATATTGCCTTTGGAAAGAAGCGCCGCCGCCAAATTGCATGAGGCGTTCGTAAAATCCGGTCGAACCACCAGCGCTTTTTGGTAGTGCGCAATCGCGTCATCGACACGCCCTGCTTGAAATAATGTTGCACCAAGATTGTTGTGCGCTTCGGCATCAGCGGAATTAATTGCGAGCGCTGCCTCGTAATGATTGATAGCATCGTGGGATTCACCTTTCTCAGCCAACAGGCGTCCAAGGTTATAATGCGCCTCAGCATAACCTGGCCGTAGCGCGATGGCCTGGCGATAATGTGTTATCGCCTGGTCACTCTCGCCACGCTCGTGCAGAGCGATTCCCAAATTGTAATGCGCCATCCAGCAACCGGGGTTATTTGCCAGTGTCGTTGTGTACAAAGTTATGAGGTCGTGGTAAGCGGCACTTTGCTGCCATGTTAGAGCTGCAACCAAAAGCAACAGGCCGCTGCAAAGTACCACCCGCAGAAATACGGCAGCGCGACCAAGCGACACAGGCACAACCAGCCGGCGAAAGCCCTCGGTCATGGCGGAGCCGACTAACGCAAGCGGCCCCATACTGGCAAGGTACTGGAAGTGATCGCTCACAAACGAGTAGCGAAAGAAGTACACGCTAAAGAAGCCAAGTATCGGAAACAGTGAGATCACATAGTAGGCGGCGGCAAAGGATGCGGCGCGGCCCGCCTTTCCGGGCAGCAACCACAGCACGACCAAACCAGCTGTTGCTGCCAGTAAGGGTAAATAGGCCATCCACTGCGATGAATGAATCTCCCATCTCGGATAAATGAAGCTGAGGGGATGAGGCCAGAATAGTTTGGCCAGGTAAAACCATATCGCTCGTCCCGCGATGATCAGACGCTCCGGCCAGGTCTGCGCCCATTCCGGACCAACTGCGGACGCGTGAAATTTCTGTTCCCAAATTGTCCAGGCACTCGCAAGCGCTGAAATGAGCAGGAATGGGGCGAGGGGTATTGCATCTTTCCATCCGATCCGCCCTCGCCGCCACCAGACACAGAGAGCGAGCACCACCGGCAACATGACCACCGAAGGCTTGCTTAGCGTTGCCATTACGAAGCAGCCCAGCGATAGACCAAAAACAAACCACCTCTGTCTACGGAAGATCCCTGTGACCCGTGTTTGCTCTTGCCAATCCAAAAACAAAGAAATCGACAAGAGATAAAACAGGCAGGACTGGGTGTTCTTGAGCTCAGTCACCCAGGCGACTGATTGCACCATCACGGGGTGCAGTGCCCATAGAGCTGCGCCCAGCCAAGCGCCACTCACGCCGAGTTGTCGAAGCACGCGCCAAAGCAGTACCGTCGCTCCCGCGTGCATTAGCACGTTCAAGATATGATACGGAAATGGAAGTAAGCCGACGAATTTGTGCAGCGCCCAAAAGGTCGTTAGGACGAGCGGATAATAGACCGCTTGCGTGGTGGTCCAGATGTCCTTGAGCCCGAGTGGGCCGACTATGCACGGATTCTGAGTCAGATGCGATTCATCGTCCCAAAGGAATCCAGCATGGAAAACTCGGGCGTACGCGGCAAAAACAAGTACAACCAGGAGAACCGCCCAAAGCCAGGCTCGTCGCCCAAAGAATCTAACCACCAATAAAACTATGCACACGAACAGAGAGAACGAAAAATTCGCGCCTCATTCGTGTCCATTTGTCGTTTCACTCTGTTTAGCAATGCGCAGGTTTTCCTCGACTTCTGGAAAGTCAGGATGAAGACGCAACGCCTCTTGGAATTGTAAGACAGCGTGGTCGACGTCTCCTTCGTGCATAAAGACCTTGCCGAGGTAGTTATGTGGTTGAGCAAGTTTTGGGTTGAGGTTAGACGCCTTCTGAAAATGGTCTTTCGCCTCTGCGACCTGGCCCTTGTTGAAAAGCAAACTTCCGAGATCAATATGCGCATCGACCAAACGTGCATCGGCTTGCAGCGCCTCTTGGTAGTGCGCAATTGCTTCGTCGACTTTGCCATGTTTTTCCAGGAAGGCGCCATAGCCGTAATGAGCCTGCGCGGACTTGGGAGCCAGTCGAATGGAGGCTTCGCATTCGGCACCAGCTCGCTCATCTTGACCGAGTTGCTCCAGAAGGTAAGCATACCCAGAATGATACTCGGCGTTGTTCGGCTCAATCCGCAAGGCTTGTTCGAAATGGGTTTGCGCCTCGTCCAGTTTTCCTTTCTCCATTAGCAGCGCGGCCAGATTAACGTGTGCTTTTGCCGAGCTGGGGTTCAAACGTAGTGTCGCGGAAAGCTCGTTAGCCGCTTCGTCGTTTCGTCCAGCTTCCTGCAAGGCCGTCGCATAATTAAAATGCGCCCGCACACTGGCCGGAAGATCAGCAGCGATTGCCCCGAGACGCTCAACTTTACCCTGGGCGGAGTGCACCTCCGCGAACCAAAGCGCTGCAAGGGGTATAACAAAGACAGCTACCCATTTCGCTCCGTGCAGCGCCCAACTTGGGACAAAAGCCTTTCTTAAAACATCAGCGGCGCCTCCGCTGATGCCAAGAGATTGGCGAGTGGATTTTTCGCGGACTTTCCAAATGAAGCCGTCGTAATAGAAATGGAGCAGTGCAGACGCGGTCACCACTCCGGTGAGAATACGTTTAACCGCTTCGATGCCGACATACGATTTCGACAGACTCAGCCCACCGTAGGCGAGCACTAAGCCAACATAAACGCCTACCAGCGCGCCACTCCGCCGGAAAATAAAACGCATAAACCCACCGATCGAGCTATCGCTCTCTACCCGTTTACGATTGTAAATCCAGACAAGCGAGAGGTACTGCACATCGTGGAATACTTCGAACAATGCGATGCCGACAAGAACGCTCGCTACGATATTGTTGCAGTACCACCAAAAGGAAATGCTCGTGACGAGAAGGACCAGCTTTACGGGACTTGGTCGTCTTCCGCTTGACCACGCCCAGACATAGTTTGCAAGAAACACTGCCGAGACTGCCAATGCCAGCAGAAGCAAACCTTGCTGCGCCCCATGGAGAAGCGCTGGGAGAATGAAAGGTCCGCCTGCAGAATAATAACTTTCCAGCGTGTCGGTCATTCGCTGTGGCGAGAGGAGGACAGCGGTCGCAAACCAGATAGCGCACAGCGCGAAATCGAGACGACGCGTCAGTTCAGCGAATGAGCCGACTTTCGCATCATAGATGCGACAGAAGCCGTATGTTTGCATCATCCCATGCCAAACGCCCCAGACAAACGCGACCAGCACGATGCCTTTGAGATCCCAGAGAGAAAAAGCGGCGCAAACCAGTATAAGGAAAATCGGCGCACAAATGAAGCGCCATCTGAAGCGCTGAAACAGAGCGCGATCGCCATAGGCCCGAATCATTCCCGGCAAGTGATGGCCCATTGCGCCGAAGGCAGCGACAAAGAGATAAATGTCTTCCGCAGCCCACAGTCCCTGTGCGGCTATGAAAATCGGGACTATCAGCAGCGGTGTACAAACGTAGAGAACCAAGTCGCGCCAACTGTCCAGGATCCACAAATTGGGCTTGCGCCCAGCGGCCGGCATGGCCGGAACAGTTTGCGGACTTGAGAATGCAGAAACGTGCTGCATGCCTTTTAGCGAAGCCAAGTGTCTCTCAAATCTCTGTGAAAATCAATTCTGAGATTCGTTTCTAGCCATGAATTTAGATAAATCGGCACCGGCCACAAATGCCTGCCACTGATTTGATCGATATAATGCCCTAGGTTACACATGCTCGTTCCAGTTTTTAGGATATGCCAAGACACGTGGTTGTGCGCACAGCGAGCCCCAAGCTGGGAGTAATTATCGGAATTTCTGCTGCACTCGCCGCGATCACCTGGTTGATTTTTGGCCAGACGTTAGCGCACCAATTCGTAACGTATGACGATCCGCAATATGTTTACGCCAATCCGAACGTCTCCGCAGGGCTTTCGCTGACAGGGATCTCGTGGGCCTTTACGCATACGACAGCCGGTAACTGGCACCCGCTGACAACGATTTCGCACATGTTGGATTGCCAGCTCTACGGACTCAATGCGACCGGGCATCATTTCACCAACGTGCTTTTGCACACGATGACCGTCATTCTTCTGTTTCTTGTATTGCGGCAAATGACTGGAAACGTGTGGCGAAGTGGTTTTGTCGCGGCGCTGTTCGCAATTCATCCCTTGCACGTCGAGTCGGTGGCGTGGATCTCCGAGCGGAAAGACGTCCTGAGTGCCCTTTTTTTCATGCTAACGCTCGGCGCTTACGTACGCTATGCACGCGCGCACTCGCTTGCAGCCTACCTGCTCTCCCTGCTCTTCTTCGCTCTGGGTCTGATGTCGAAACCGATGCTGGTGACGGTTCCATTCGTTTTGCTGCTTTTGGATTATTGGCCGCTCGAGAGGTTCGGAGTTGCAAGGTTAGCGGAGCGCATGGTGCGGCAACCACGAACCAGCAGGCAGCCACCAACGGTCACTCGCCTGATAATAGAAAAGATTCCGTACTTTGCGCTGTCTGCTCTTTTTTCCGCGGTGACGCTGCTCGCTCAGTTCCATTTCACAGGCATCATCGATCAGTTGCCATTGGCATCGCGACTGAACAACGCGGCTGTCAGTTATGTTGCTTACATTTGGCAGATGTTCTGGCCGACACGTTTGGCGGCTTTCTATCCTCACCCTAATGATCAGCTTCTTGTTTGGCAGGTTGTTTTGGCAATTGCGTTTCTGATCGGAATCAGTCTTCTGGCAATTCATTTGCGGAATCGACGATACATTTTCACCGGCTGGTTCTGGTACGCTGGGATGCTTGTGCCCGTGATCGGCTTGTTAGAGGCCGGCGAGCAAGCGCGCGCCGATCGATACACTTACCTGCCGCAGATCGGTTTGTACGTGCTGATTACTTGGGGAGTTACGGATTTGACGGCGCCCATCATGACGCGAAAATCCGGCGCGCGACCTGTCGCCACCAATCTAAACCCGATGACTCGTGGATCGCGCGGAGTCCAAATAGACGGCACACAGGGCCGTGGCTACAAGTTATTCTGCGTCGCTACCGCGGCAGCAATCTTCATTGTCTTAAGCTGGCTCGCGTTTGTGCAGACGTCGTACTGGAAAAATAGCGAGACGCTCTGGAACCACACGCTCGCGATTACGACTAACAACGACGTCGCGCATTATAATTTAGGGCATCTTTTCCTGCAGCGCGGCGACTTCGACAGCGCAATTTCCCACTTCGAGACGGCATTGCAGATTCGCTCTCGCAACAGTGCGGCCCATTACAACGCTGGCGGCGCACTCATCGAGAATAATCTTGCCAGCGTCCTCGCTCGAAAAGGTCGGTTAAATGAGGCGGTCGATCATTATCACAATGCAATGAACTTGCGACCTGGTTATGGCGACCCTTATCTCAACCTTGGCAACATTCTGTTTCAGCAGGGCCACCTGCGTGATGCGATGGCTGAATGGCAAAAGGCGCATACGACTGAAACAAAGGATGCACGCTTCCACACTGTTTTGGCTGACTCGTTTCTAAGGGCCGGCTTACAGAAACACGCAATCGCCGAGTACGAGTATGCAGCGGGAATCGCTCAAGATCCGTTGCCTCGGAACAACCTGGCATGGCTGCTCGCGACGTCCTCTGATGCTTCAATTCGAGATGGTAACCGAGCAGTGGAACTCGCCAAAGAAGCCCTCCGACTTTCCCATGGCAAAGATCCGGGCTATCTACGAACGCTCGCAGCTGCAAGCGCTGAAAGTGGACGTTTCGGCGAGGCGGAAGAAACTGCTCGGCGGGCGTTGCGAGCAGCAGAGTTGCTGCACAACCGCACTTTGGTCAACGCGCTTCGCGATGAAATCGCACTCTACGAGCTCGGGCTTCCATGTCATAAGTAGCAATGGACTCTGAAATGCAATGACCCGAAGTCTTTCGGTAATGGCGGGCACGATTCTCCCATTGGGCGGCCGCTAGCCGAGACCCAGCCATTCCATCCGACTGCACCTCGCCGCGTCGCCTGCGCGAAGCAAACATTGCCAGACAGTAATGCCACCGATGGTTATTTGGCGTCGGTAACTAAACGCGTTCCAACCCACAAAGTAAAACGGCCGGGCTCTGAGACGAGCCCGGCCGCTGTGAATTTATGGTTATACGTTTAGAATCGCTTCTTTATTCCGACGTACCAGAACCGGCCTTTGATTGTGGCTAACGATTCGTCGTAGCCGTTCTCGAAGCTGCCAGCAACGAACGGTGGGTCTTCATCCGTTACGTTCTGCATGCCAAGGGTGATCGTGGTGTTATTGAGCCACCATTGCCAGTTGCTGCAGCCATACTCGGCTGTCGAGACAGGCACTACGTTTTTCTCTTTGCCGTCCTTCCCAGACCTCACATTCTTCCCACCGTCCTTGGCAAAACCAGGCACTTCGGCCGGCGCAGGCGGCGGCAGGTTAAACGTGTAGTTCAGGACCAAGTCCAGCGTGGTCAACGCAGCGACTTTGCGAGCGAGCTGTTCATCACCCTTATCACCCAGCGCGCCAGGGCCGCTCCTGGGCTCATTAAGCTTTGTTGATGACGTCAGACTAGCATTGTCATCCTCATACTGACCGGTCCAGTGAACGATCGCGCCCACATCGAGACCAGCAAGCCATGTGTCAGCCGGGCCATCATAGAAGATACTAAAGTTAGCCCGATGCCATGGCAGCGAACTGGTTAATGCAAACCCCGGCGGCAGGAATTCACCATTGATGCCGATCCGCTTAAATTCGGGGGCCGCTTGAAACTCAGCCCGGGACAACCACGTGCCGTTCACTGTAGTGGTGAACCGTCCGAAATCCCCGTGGCCAAAGATCGAAGAATCCAGGATATAGATCGCTTCGTAGTCGAGACCTTCAAAGATCGTGCCGGAAAGGTTGTTGCTCGGATCGACGACGAGTTGAACGGTTGTTGCTCGGATCGACGACGAGTTGAACCGGCCCAGGCTCATTTGGGTCGGTACCAACACCACGGGTTACTAACGCCCCGCCGCTGGTAACGGTTGACGCGCCATTGACTGTCGGGTGAAGTTCCTCGATGAGGATTTGCGCACCTCGGGTTGCCACGATGTCGCGCATGTCAATGTGCCACCAATCAGCACTCAGTGTCAGGCCCTTAACCCATTTAGGGCTGTAAACAATTCCATAGGTCCACTCGTAGGCCACTTCCGGATGCAGCCTCGGATTTCCTAAAATACGTTCCTCAATCTGAGGCTCGGTCTGAACGGAAAACGGATCGGCCACAATTGGAAAGTTTTGTGATGAGGCAGGCGTCAGCTCTGACAGGTTGGGCGCATGGAAGGCCTCGCTATAACTGCCGCGCAGGGTGACCGCGCCGATATACTTCGGATCGAGCGGCTGCCAGCGCACTGAAACCTTCGGCTTCTGCGCGTCATACCTGGTGTGCACCGCCTCCTGCTTCGCGAAAAGCGCAGAAGCCAGTACTGCCGAGGTGTTGTTGCTGTACCATTCTTCGCGCTCGGCAAAGTCCACCTCAAAGCTATAGAACCCGGG
>WNGC01000105.1_pt1 | contig 40536 bp, 38 predicted proteins | sample 5400051 | NCBI WGS metagenome assembly WNGC01 (sample SAMN13153368, study PRJNA577476) | soil metagenome | isolation source: 20 cm soil or saprolite under grassland replicate 2 | place: USA:California | collected 2016-06-15
TTGCAGATGGGGGCGATCGTCGCCAAGTACGGCGCGGGCGAAGCCGCCGTCCGCGCCTTCGAGGCCGGGTCGGATCTCCTGCTCATGCCGGCCGATCCCGATTCGGCGATCGCGTCGATGCTGACCGCCGTACAGACGGCGCGCATCAGCCCCGCGCGGCTCGACGCCTCCGTGCGGCGCGTCCTCGAGATCAAGCGCGGGCTCGGACTCTTCGAGCGGCGAACCGTCGCGCTCGATTCGATCCCGCTAATCGTCGGCTCGAAGGCGTTCCAGGACGCCGCCGATGATATCGCGCAGCGCTCGCTGACGCTCGTGCGGGACTCGGCAGGAACGGTCGCTCGCCTGCGCCGGGCGCCGAGCCGCATGGCAGTCATCGCGTACGGTGACGAGCTCAACAGCTACGTCGGGCAGCGGATGCTCGAGCTGCTGCGCGCCGGCGGCGACACCGCCAGCTTCTTCCGGCTCTGGCCGATGTCGGGATCGGCCTCCTACGACTCGGCACGTGTCGTGATCGGTCGAGCGCCGACGGTGATTTTCGCGATGAACGTGCGCCCGATCGCCGCGAAGGGAAACATCGCGTTGCCGGATTCGCTCGCACGTTTGATCACGCTCACCGACTCGGGGAAGCCCGCGGTGCTCGTGTCGCTCGGCAGCCCTTACCTCTTGAATCAAACGCCGACCGTGAAGTCATATCTGATCGCCTGGAGCGGTGTCCGCGCCGCCGAGCGCGCCGCGGCGCGCGCGTTATTGGGCTGGTCACCGGTGCGCGGCAAGCTGCCGATCCGGATTCCGCCGTCGTATCGGATCGGATACGGGCTCACAATCGCCGATTCGACCCTGCCGCCGCGGAAACCGCCCGCGCACGTCATCATGCCATGATGCGCAGGCTAGGCGCGCCCCTCGCGGTTGCTCTGGTTCTCGGTTGCACTCATTCGGCGCCCCCCCTCCGACCTGAGGCGTCTGTCGATGTTCACCAGGAATTCGATCGCTTCGATCCCGTCAGCGACTATTTGCGCTCGCAAGTCGACAGCGCATTTCCCGGCGGCGTGCTGGTCATAGGAAGAGCGCATCGCCCCGTCATGGTGTTTCCCTTCGGGCATTACGCGGTTGACGACCCGCGCCCGGTCACCTATGAAACCATCTACGATCTCGCATCCCTCACCAAAGTCATCGGACTCACGACCGCGGTGATGATGCTCGTGGACTCGGGCAAACTCGAGGTCGATGCGCCTGTACAGCGCTACGTCCCGGCGTTTCAAGGACCGGGGAAAGAGAGAGTGACGATTCGCCACCTGCTCACGCATTCCTCGGGAATGCCGGCGTGGCGGCCGCTATACGCCGAGACGGCAACGCGCGAGCAAGCGCTGGCGCTGGTCGACACGACGCCCCTGCTCCGCCAGCCCGGCGACACGTTCGTCTATTCGGATCTCGGCGCCATCGTGTTGACGCAGGCGGTCGAGGCGATCACAGGGCAGCGCGTGAACGATTTCCTTCACGCGCGCGTGTTCGGCCCGCTCGGGATGGAGTCAACGCGCTTTTTGCCGCCAGTGGACTGGCGCGACCACATCGCACCGACGGAGAATGACACGACCTTCCGGCATCGCTGGCTCCGCGGCGAGGTGCACGACGAGAACGCGGGCCGACTCGGCGGCGTGTCAGGACATGCGGGCTTGTTCAGCAGCGGGCCGGACCTGGCTCGGTTCGCGGCATGGCTGCTCGAGCTGCGCAGGGGTTCGTTATCTCCGGGCTGGCAGCCCGGAGTCGATGCACCAACGATCACATCCGCAACGGTCCGCGCCTTTACAACCCGTCAGAACATTCCGGCCGGATCTTCGCGTGCCCTGGGCTGGGACACGCCGTCCGAGAACTCGAGTGCCGGAACGAAAATGGGACCGAACGCCTTCGGCCATACCGGCTTCACCGGCACGTCCATCTGGTTCGATCCCGACCGCAACGTCTTCATTATTCTGCTCACCAACCGCGTGAACCCCACGCGCGCGAACACCAAGATTCTTCAGGTTCGGCGGCGCGTTGCCGACCTCGTGAACGACGCGCTCACTCCACCACAGTAGCCCAGCCGCGCCGCGACAGGTCACGGTAGATCACGAAGCCGCCCAGAGCGGCCAGCGCGAGCAGCAGGAGCCCAGGCCCGGTGTCGCCCAGCAGCAGTTTCCCAACGCCGAACAACGCGCCGTACACCAACGTGCACCCTGCGACCCAGTCGAGCAGGTTGGAGAGTCCACCGCTCGATGCCTTAACGTCCGGCGCGAGTGCGGCGACCGGTCCCCAGCCCGTTCGCGACGGTCGCGTGCGCCTGTAGAAGGCCACCAGCGTCTCCTGCGGCTCCGGCTTCGTCAGGTAGGTGACCGCGAGCCAGACGGCCGTCGTGATGGCGACGGTCGCAATCATGACCAGCGCGAATTGCTTGGGCTGGTCGGTGTCGTAGCCAAACCCGACCTGCAGCCCGATCGACACGACGGCCGCGCAGACCATCGCGGCGACCTCGCTCCACGCGTTGATCCGCCACCAGTACCAGCGCAGCAGGAGCACGCCGCCCGTCCCCGCCCCGGTCACGATCAGCACTTTCCAGGCACCGCCGATCGATCCCATGAAGAACGTGACCACGGCCGAGATCAGCGTGAGTAGGACGGTGGCAACCTGCGAAGCGCGAACGTAATACTGATCGGTGGCGTCGCGTTTCACGAAGCGCCGCCAGAAGTCGTTCACCAGATAGCTCGCGCCCCAGTTGAGCTGCGTCGCGATGGTCGACATGTACGCGGCCGCGAAGGCCGCGATCATCAGGCCCCGCAGCGACGCCGGCAGATAGTCGATCAGCACGCGGATGTAGCCGGTCTCCGGGTCAGCGAGCCCCGGAAACAGGATCAGCGATGCCAGGGCGGTCAGAATCCACGGCCAGGGCCGGATCGCGTAATGTGCGATGTTGAACCAGAGCGTCGCGAGCATCGAATGCCGCTCGTCCTTCGCGCTGAACATGCGTTGCGCGACATATCCGCCCCCGCCCGGCTCGGCGCCCGGGTACCAGGTTGCCCACCAGTTGAGCGAGATGTACACGAGGAACGTGATCATCGGCATCCATGCCGAGTCGAGATCGGGCACGAGGTTGAGCGCTTCGCCCCGCCCGCTCGACACGAGCTTCTCCTTCATGGCATCGATGCCGCCGACGGCGTGTACCGCGAACACCGCGAGGACGATCACCATCCCCATCTTGATCACGAACTGCACCATGTCCGTGACCAGCACGCCCCAGAGTCCCGAGAGCGTCGAAATGAACGATGTGAGCGCGATCAGCCCCAGCACGATCAGCAGCGCCTCGAACTTCCCGACGCCGAAGATCAGGCCGAGGATCTTGACCATCGCGAGGTTGACCCAGCCGAGGATGATGCAATTGATCATGATGCCGAGATACACCGACCGGAACCCGCGGAGGAACGCGGCGGGTTTTCCGGAGTAACGGATCTCGGCGAATTCGATGTCGGTCATGACGCCGGCGCGGCGCCACAGCCGGGCGTAGAAGAACACGGTGAGCATCCCGCTCATCAGGAAGCTCCACCAGATCCAATTCCCCGCGATGCCGTTCTTCGCGACGAGGCCCGTTACGACGAGCGGCGTGTCGGCCGCGAATGTCGTCGCGACCATCGACGTCCCAGCGAGCCACCACGGCACGTTGCGGCCCGAGAGGAAGAACTCGCTGACGCTCGAGCTCGCGCGCGCTTTGTAGTAGAAACCGATGCCGATGTTGAGCGCGAAGTACGCGCCGATGACGAGCCAATCGATGATGGTCAGTCGCATGGGCCACCAATTGGGGGGGTGACAGGGAGTTAGGCAAGCGCTGCTTCGCCGAGCGCACCCTTTAGGGTGTCGAATCAAACTGGACCAATTGACAGACGATTTCTATCCCCCTAAGTTGCTGCCAGACTGGAGGATATGATGGGGACTACACAGAAATCGGTTACCCTGACGCTCACCGAACGGGCGGGCGAAGAGGTGAAGAAATTCCTGGCCGAGGAGAAGGTGTCGCAGGAGTCCGCCGGGCTGCGCGTCGCCGTGCTGCCGGGCGGCTGCTCGGGCTTTCGCTACAGCCTGAACATCGAAGAGCAACCCGCGGCCGATGACGTCGTGATCGAGAGCGCGGGCGTGCGGTTGTTTGTCGATGAGTTCAGCTCGCAATATCTCAACGGCACAGTGATCGATTACAAGAGCAACTTCCAGGAATCCGGATTCGCGTTCGAGAACCCGAACGCCTCCGGCGGCTGCGGCTGCGGGTCGTCGTTCACGGTGTGAGCGTTGATCCTTCCTGATTCCGTAAGCAGGGCCCGCGCAGACCGCGGGCCCTTTTTCTATCCTAGGCGTCTAGGCGTCTAGTTCGTATGCGCAGCCTCGACGTCGCGGTCATCGTGGCGTATTTCGCCGCGGTCATGGTGTTCGGCCTGCTACTCGCAGGACGGCAGCGCGACGCCACAGACTATTTCCTTGGACACCGCGGGCTTCCGTGGTGGGCGCTGATGATGTCGGTCGTCGCCACGGAGACATCGGCCGTCACCGTGATCTCGGTCCCCGGTCTCGCGGCGCGCGGAGATCTTACCTTCTTGCAGTTGGCTTTTGGCTATTTGGTCGGTCGGATCGGCGTCGCAAAACTTTTGCTCCCAGGATACTTCGAAGGAACCCAAGACACCGCTTACCAACGCCTCGAGCGGCGCTTCGGGAGGGCTGCCCGGCGTACCGCATCCGGTGTCTTCCTCGTAACGCGCGCCCTGGCGGATTGCGTGCGCATCTTCGCGACAGCGATTCCGCTCGCCATCATCGTGTACGGAACTCCCAACCCCACCGATAGAGCCCTCGCGCTCGGCATTCTGGCCATCGGCATCGTGACACTCTTTTACACCTGGTTCGGCGGCCTCCGCGCTGTCGTGTGGGTGGACGTCATCCAACTTGGCGTGTACCTGCTGGGCGGCATTGCGACGTTGATCGTCGCAACGCACAACGCCGGCGGCATCGAGTCGTTTGGGCGCGCGTGGGACGCCGGAAAACTTGCCGTGCTCGATTTTCGGCCTTCCTTCAAAATCCTTTACACATTCTGGGGTGGGTTGGTGGGTGGGGGACTTCTCGCCGCCGCATCGCACGGCACTGATCATCTGATCGTTCAGCGGTTGCTGGCCGCACGGGGACTGAGAGACGCGCAACGGGCGCTTATCGGGTCTGGCGTGTTCATCATCGCACAGTTCGCTCTATTCCTCCTCGTAGGGACAAGCCTCTGGCTCTCGGGCGCGGATGATGGCGTAATGCGGAGCGACGCGATCTACCCGAACTTCATTGTGACGCATCTGCCTCCGGGGATCGCCGGTCTCGCAGTGGGCGGCATTCTGGCCGCCGCCATGAGCAGCCACGCCTCGGCCGTCAACTCCCTGGCCTCTGCCTCGACCCATGATTTCTATGCGCCCCTCACGGGACGACACGACACGGGGCACCTGTTGTGGGTGGGACGCTGGTTTACACTGATCTGGACCGCAGTCCTCGTGACAGGGGCGATCGCGTTTATCGGCGATCGCACTACGCCCGTCGTGCAGTTGGCCCTGAGCATCGCCTCTCTCACCTACGGCAGCTTGCTCGGGACGTACATCCTCGGGGGGGCTTGGCCGCGAACGCGCCAGATCGACGTGATCGTCGCGATCGCAGTAAGCGTCATCCTGATGTCGCCCGTCGTCCTGGGCGCCGTGATCCCGCACTTCCCCCTGCACTGGCTCCGGGGCCTCGCCTGGCCGTGGTATGTGCCGCTGGGAACGGCCGTGACGGTGCTGGTGGGAATGCTGTCATCGACGGTCGGACGGCCTGCCGGCCGGACGGTCGGACTGCAAGCGTTGGCCGAATGACAGCGCCGTCCAACCGTCCAACCGTCCAACCGTCCAACGCCGTGCTGTTAGGGATCGACTGCGGCGGCTCCCACACCGCGGTGGTCGTGGGGGATCGTCAAGCTCGAGTGCTCAGCCGCGCCGAGGGCCCGGGATCCGCGATGCGTCCGGGCGGCGGAGAGCGATCGGCGGCGATCATCCTCGACGTCGCCAAGCGGGCGACTGCGCAGGCCCAGGTATCCCTCCCGGTGACGTTTGCCCTCGTTGGCGCCGCCGGCGCGGGGCGCGCGCCCGAGCAGGAAGCACTGGCCGCGGCGATCACTGCCGCGGGCGTGGCGGAGCGAGTCGATGTCCGGAGCGACATGGAGATCGCGTTGGCAGCCGCGTTTGGGAATAATCCCGGAATCCTCATCAACGCAGGGACCGGATCGATTGCGTACGCTCGTACACGGGACGGCCGCGTGCACCGCGCCGGCGGCTACGGCTGGCAGCTCGGTGACGAAGGGGGCGGTTACTGGCTGGGACGGCGCGCACTGGCCGCCGCCGCGCGCGCGCAAGACGGCCTCGAGGAGTCGTCGACCCTGCTCGAGCGACTGTTGGTCGCCCTCGGCCTACAGACCCTCGACGACCTGATCCGTTGGACGGCTACGGCGACGCCCACACAGGTCGCCGCCTTGGCACCCCACGTGCTGAATGCAGCGCGTGAAGGAGAAATCGTGGCGCAGCGGATTGTCGCGGATGGCGGCGTCGAGCTGTCACGACTGGTCCGCGTGCTGACGCGGCACTTTGCGGGCACGGAGCCGATCAAGATGGCGACGATCGGGGGATTGCTGCGACCGGGGTCCCCGCTGCTCATCGCGTTGCGCACCAGTCTCGCGGCAGACTTGCCGCGCGCACGCCTGTCCGAGAGTGGCAGTGCGGTGGATGCCCCCGTAGGGGCCCTGCGGCTGGCGGCCGAATCCTACGGCGTGAGCTGACGCCCGCCGCGCACGCGGCTGTGCTTGTATCCATAGCCTGCGTACAACGCCAACCCAATGGCCAACCACACCGCGAACCGGACCCACGTCTCGAGCGGCAGCCCCAGCATGACGTACACGCACAGGACCGCCGATAACGGAGCGACGACGTAGACCCAGCGTACCCGGAACGGACGGGGCCTGGTCGGATCGGTGAACCGCAGCACGAGCACGCCGGCCGAGACCAGCGCGAATGCGAACAACGTCCCGATGTTAGTGAGATTGTAGGTCTCGTTGGCGTCGCCGATCAACGCCCAGAGCGCGACGAATACACCGGTGACGATGGTGGTGATGTAAGGGACGCGGCGGTTGGCCGAGATCTTCGCGGCCCACGGCGGCAGCAAGCCGTCGCGCGCCATCGCAAAGAAGATGCGCGGTTGACCGTACTGGAACACGAGTAGCACCGCCGACATCGAGACGATCGCCCCGAGTGACACGATCCAGCCGACGGTCTTGTAACCCGCGATGTCGAGCGCCTTCGCCAACGGGTCGGCAACGCCGAGGTCGGTGTACTTCACCATGCCGGTAAGGACCGCGCCGACGATGACGTAAATCAATGTGCAGATCGCAAGGCCGCCGAGAATCCCGATCGGCAGATTGCGTTGTGGGTTTTTCGTCTCCTCGGCGGCGGTCGAGATCGCATCGAAGCCGATGTAGGCGAAGAACACGATCGCGGCGCCCTGATGGATCCCACGCCAGCCGTTCGGCACGAACGGCGTGTAGTTCGCGGAATTGATGTGACTCAGGCCCGCCACGATGAACAATCCCAGCACGAGCAGCTTGATGACGACGAGGACGTTGTTCGTCCGGGCGCTCTCCCGCACGCCGAGCAGCAGCAGCCAGGTGATCAGACCGACGACAAGAAAGGCCGGCACGTTCACGAGGATCGGGATGCCGGCGAGGTGGGGCGCGCGGTCGAGGAGACCGTGGATCGCGGGGTCGGGACTGAGCAGCGCGGTGCGATACCCGGTCGTGAGCCAGTCGGGCAAGTGGATGCCGAAGTAGCTGATGAAGGACTTGAAGTAGTCGCCCCAGGAAATCGCTACGGCGACGTTTCCGACTGCGTACTCGAGGATCAGGTCCCACCCGATGATCCAGGCGATCACCTCGCCGAGCGTGGCGTAAGAATACGCGTAGGCGCTCCCCGCCTGCGGAATCATCGCCGCCAGCTCGGCGTAGCAGAAGCCGGCGAGCGCGCAGCAGACCCCAAGCAGCAGGAAAGAGAACACGAGTGCCGGGCCGGCGCCGGCGCGCACCATGTTCCCCGCGGCATCGAGCTGGCCCGCCGCCGCCGTCCCGATCGCGCCGAAAATTCCGGCGCCGATGACGGCGCCGATGGCGAGCATGATGAGGTCGCCTGCCCCCAGCACGCGCCGCAGCGACTGCGGCGTCTCCAGCTCGCTGACCAGAAGCTCCGCGATCGGCTTCCGCTTAAAGAGCTGCCGCACGAATTGCCCTGCCTTCGGTTTGCAGAGTGATGCTACGGGAAGACGACGATGGTGTAGACGTAATCGATCGGGCGCCCGTCTCGAGTCTTCGCGGGACCAAACACAAAGCCCCTCATGGTTTCCATGAATACGCGACGGTAGCCCGAATCCCTGATCGGGGGACTCACCTCAATCCTTGTCACACGCCCGTCGGCCCGAATCCAGAACCGGACCTCGTGCTTTCTCTTTTCTTCGGGAGGCGCCCCCGCAGGGACATTTGGTACCAAGAGCGGCGTGGGCCCGAAAATATCACCCGCGGCGCCGCCCGAGCCAGGACCGGAATCCGATCCTACGCCGGTCCCCGTACCGATGCCCTTGCCGCCGCCCGTTCCCGGACCCTCGCCGGGACCACCGGTCGTCCCTTCGCCGGTACCAACCGCTGCAGGCGGGGCGGTCACGATCGCGACTGTCGGCGGAGGGACCTCGAGCTTCACCCGCTCCACGACCGGCGGGGCAACCGTCGGTACCGTGACCGCGGGAGCTGGCGGCACGTCGTGCAGTGCCGGCGTTGACGGCGTCGGCAGCGCGAACCAGCTCATGGCGGGCCGGCCGCCACCACCACCGCCGCCGCGCGGACCGGATCCACCGCCACCGCCGCCTTCGAACAGCTCGGCGCCGCGCCAGAGCACGAGGATGGCGATGGCGATGTGCACGGCGAGCGAGAGCGCAGCCGCAGGCCCTTGCCGCCGCCGGGGGAGCGGCAGCGAGTAGGCGTTGAACGGGGGGCGCGTGGTCTCCGGCATAGTCAATACATACCCTATAACGAAAACCGGGGCACGGTTTCGTGCCCCTGCGTTCACACATCCCATAGGGGCGCAGCATGCTGCGCCCCTACATTCGCTAGTGGGCCGCTGCGGCGCCAGGTTCGGCCGGCGTAAACCCGATCACCTGCACGCCCGCGCCCCGCGCGAGGTCCATGGCCCGCATGACCTCACCGTATTTGCGATTCGGGGCGGACTTGATGAACAGCAACTTCGCGGGACGCTGGTCGTACAGCTCATGGAATTTCGCTTCGAGCTGCTCGAACGGAACCGGCTGCGTGTTGATCGCGTACGAACCGTCCGGCCTGAGCTCCAACACGATCTGATCGCTCGACTGCTGCTTCTGGCGCGGCTGCTGTTTTTGCTCCGGCGGCACCTGCACCTCGAACCTGCGCCGTGACAACGGCAGCGTGATCATGAAGATGATCAGCAGCACGAGTAGCACGTCGATCATCGGCGTGACGTTGATGTCCGCGCTGAGACCGCCGCCCGACCCGCCGGAACCCATCGCCATCGATCACTGCCTTTCTGGTTTCGCCGCGCGTTCCTGCTCGGCGATCGCGCCGACGACCCGCACGCCCGCCTTGCGCGCAATTTCGAGCGCCACCTGGATCCGCCCGTACTCGATCCCCTCATCGGCCTTGAGATACATGACCTTGTCGACCGTACGATTTGCGTACAGGGTCGTGAGCTGTGCCGGCAGATCCTGGTCACTGATGAGGCGCGGGCCGGTGTACTTGCCGGTGCGCGGGTCGGTTACGTCGAGGTAGAACTTGCCGTCCCGGTCGATGCCCAGCCGGACTTCTCCTTCCGACTCCTCCTTCGAGTCGGGATTCTTGGCGCGCGGAATCGTCGCCTGGAACCCCGCGGTGATCGCCGGCGTCACGATCATAAAGATGATCAGGAGCACCAGCATCACGTCGATCATCGGCGTGACGTTGATGTTCGCCGCGACCGCGGCTTCCGCCTTCTTTCCGCCACCGATCGCCATGGTGCGTTATCCCTTGATCGGGCCGCTGGTCTGCGACGTCTTCTGCGTCTGGAATTCCTTGGTAAAGATCGACCGGCCGAACTCGCTGCCGACGCTCTTGATGAGGTAGTCGATCAGCTCCTTCGACGTGTACGTCATTTCCACCGTGAGGAAGTCGATCTTCGTCGCGAAGTAGTTGTAGAGCCACACCGCCGGGATCGCGACGAGCAGACCGAACGCCGTGGTAATCAGCGCCTCGGCGACACCGCCCGTGATCGCGGCCAGCGAACCCGAGCCGCCCGACGCCGACATGCCCTGGAACGCCGACACGATTCCCATTGTCGTGCCGAGCAGCCCGACGAACGGCGCGGTGGCGCCCGTCGTCGCGAGAATGCCGAGGCCGCGCTTCAGCTCGGCGGTGATGATCAGCATCTGCCGCTCGACCGCGCGCTCGGCGGAGTTGATGTCGGCGGCGGTGATCGTCGCCCGGTCGCGGAGCAGCGGCTTCACCTCGGCGAGCGCCTCACCCAGCACGCGCGCCACGTGGCTCTTCTTGTTCTTCTCGGCGAGCGCGATCGCGCCGTCCAGCTGTTCTTCCTGCAGGTAGCGCGAGAATTCAGGCGCGAACTTGCGCGTCTCCTTCTGCGATTTCATGAGGTAGAGCTGCTTGGAGATGCTGACCGCCCACGACCAGGCCGACATGACGAACATGACGGCCACAATGCCTTTGGCGAATAAATGCATCGACGCCCATAGATCTCCGTAACTCATTTGATCTCCCTATCTCTTGATCTTGAAGTCGATCGGCAGGTTCACCAGCACGCGGACAGCCCGCCCGTGGACGCGCGCGGGACGGAACAACGCCCGCAACACATAGTTCTTGGCCGGTTGGTCGAAGCCGGGGTTGGGACTTTGAATCACCTTCACCGACGGCGGCTCGGCGCGGCCTGACGTGTCGATAATCGCCTGGACGAGCACCCGCCCCTGCACGCCCGCCTGGCGCAGCAGGTCGGGATAATTCAGCGCGGGCCCCGAGAGCACCTCGGGCCGCTCTTCCACCACAGACTCCATGAACACCTGATCCGACGACGGCACGATGCCGGTGCCGATACCACCCTCGACACCTGTGCCCGTGTAGTCCTTGGGGTCGAAGTGCTCCTGCAGATTGATCGGCGGAATGTTCGTCGGGATGTCGGTCGGCGCGACGACCGTCTGGAAGCCTTTCAGCTGCGGCACGTCCACGACGGGCGGCTGCTCTTCCGGCTTCTTTTGTTCTTCCTGATTCAGGAACACCATCGCCGTGTCGATCGCCAGGTCGTCTTTCTTCTCACCCGCCGTGAGGGTGGCGACGACTGCGCCCAATACGATGACGCTGTGACCGACGAGGGAAACGAAGCCGAGGCCAAACGCGCTTTTCTTGTTGGTCTTGCGACTGGACTCGATGAGGTGATCAAACACCGCCGTATCCTCCGGGCTGGTGGACTGGTTCGCTAACTAATAGTACCCGTTGCACCTGGCCCGCTAGTAGGCGAAAGATTACAAAACGATGACAGCCGGATGAGCCTTTCACGTCGATCTCAACGGGCACGTCCCGTGCCGTTTCGGATCGTGAAGTCGTAGGGAATTCGCACTCGCACGCGCACCGCTCGTCCGGAAACAAATGCCGGCCGAAACAGCGTGGCGAGGAGCGCCTGTCGCGCAGCCGCAACAAACTCGGGATGAGTCGCTGAAACGACACGAACCGAGTCTCGGAGGTCGTCGTCCTCGCTGCTGGTTGAGGAAACACGATGGAAACTGGGTCAGACTTGGGATTTGAGCGCCCGGTCTTGGCGGGTCCGAGCAGCACGGCGGCGCCAAGGCCTACATGAATCGTGATCGATGCCACTCCGCTGAAGGCACGCATGGTGTCACTCCCGGGTGAGATTGAAGTCGATCGCGATGACGATCCAGGCCGCACCGGCTTTTCCGCCGAACCGCCCAGGTCGGAACAACGCCGCGGCCAAAGCCTGACGCGCTGGTTGAATGAATTCGACGTGCGTCGCTTGCCGCACCAGGATCGACGCTGCCTCCACTCGTCCCTCCGCGTTCACCAAGGCCTGTACGACCACGCGACCGTCGATGCCGGCGCGAAGCATGATGACCGGGTACACGGGACGCGGCATGCGCAACAGAATGGGAAAGGGATCGGGTCTGGGGTCGCGGGGCCCGACCTCCTCCATCACCGCCCGGGTTCGCGCGGCCGGCGTGGCTCCCCATGCCTGCAAGACCAGGGTCAAGAGCATTGAGGGAATCACGGTGTGGACGACAAGCCACTCGAGCGAGCTGGGCCGTTGCGATCGCGCCGGGTCATCGTACATGGTCGTCCCTCAGCTTGAGGCCATCTGAGAGATACAGACGACTTCTGACCGTGCGCTTGCACCTGAATTACAGAATCGTGACAACGCGATGTGGATCTACCCGCGCGGCAACCCCACGGTAAATGTCGTGCCCCTGCCCGGCCGGCTCTGCACCTCGATCGTGCCGCCATGCGCTTCCGCAATCCACTTGCAGATGGCGAGACCGAGGCCGGTGCCGGCGCGCTCGCTCGTGCGCGTGCGCGCGGAATCGGCGCGCCAGAAGCGATCGAACACGTGAGGCAAGTCACCCGGCGCGATGCCGATGCCCGTGTCGGCCACCGTGAACACCGCCCGTCCGTTGCTGCTGCCAAGCTCGACCGAGACCTGACCGCCGCGCGGCGTGTACTTCACGGCGTTCTCGATGAGGTTGAGTGCGAGCTGCCGCACGCGGCTGCGATCGACCGACACGACGACGGGCTCGGACGGCAGACGGATATCGATGCCCACGCCGGCGTGCTCGGCCAGGAGCTCGCCCGTCTCTCCCGCTTCCTCGAGGATCTGGCGGAGGTCGACCGGTTCGAGGTGGAGCTCCGCCCGGCCCTCGTCGGCGCGCGCCAGCGTGAGCAGCGAATCCAGGAGCTCGGTCATCCGGTTCACTTCCTGGAGTGTCTCTTCCAAAGTCGCCAGCGTTTCCGGCGCAGTGTCGGGGCGTGTGATGGCGCGCTCCACGCCGGCGCGCACGACCGTCAGCGGCGTTTTGAGCTCATGACTCGCATCCGCGGTGAAGCGTCGTAGCGCCGCGAAGCTGCGCTCCAGCCGGGTCATCATTTGATTCAGCGTGGCCGCGAGCCGGGCCAGCTCATCCTGCGCCAGTGGCAGGGGCAAGCGGCGATGCAGGCTGCGGCCGTCGCTGATCTCGCGGACCTCGGTGATCATCCGATCCACCGGCTCGAGCGCCCGCGCCGCTATCCAGCGGCCGACCAAAATGGCGGGGACGACGCCGACGACGAAGGCGATCAGGATCGTCGTGAGGAGCTGCTCCAGCCGCAGCTCTGCGGAGCGGGTATTCGCGCCCGCGAAAATCGCGCCGAATTGCTCACCGGCGTCCGGCACGGCGCGCACGACGTAATGCAGCGTCGGCCCGTTCGGCCCGATCCGGAAACGCCCCGGGAGGTGCGACGCGGACGCCTCAGCGACGGGGGGAGGGGCGGGAGGGGGGGGCGGGAGGGGCCGTGTAATCGCGTTGAGCTGCTCGAACTCCGCAAACGTCAGCGCGCGGGCATCCGGCGACGCGAACAGGAGCCGGCCGTCGCGGCTCGTCACGAGCAGGTAATCGGGCACCACCTCGAGCACGGCCGCGACCTCCTGCACCAGCACCGGCCGCCCCGCGGTGTCCTTCTCCACCAGCACTCCCCGCGCGTGATAGCTCTCGGCGAGAATGCCGGCCGTCAGGTCGGCTTCGGATTGGATGCGGCGATCGAGATCCTGGTAGGTGGCGCTGCGCCGGGAGAAATACAAGACAACCGCAAAGACCGCGATGCTGAGGATGAGGGCGCTGGCGTACCAGACGGTCATCCGCCCACGAATGCTCTCCACGTTTACGCGCGCACCACGTATCCCACGCCGCGCACCGTGTGGATCAGCTTGGGTTCCTTCCCATGATCGATCTTCTTGCGCAGCCGGGTGATGACGACGTCCACGATGTTCGTGCCCGGATCGAAGTGATAGTCCCACGCATATTCCGTGATCAGCGTGCGAGACATCACGCGGCCCTCATGCCGCATCAGGTACTCCAGGACGGCGTACTCCTTGGGCGTGAGCTCGATGCGTTTGCCGTCGCGCGTCACCTCGCGGCTTCCCGTGTCCAGCGCCAGACTATTCACCCTGAGCGTCGGGGGCGCGATCGCCTTGGGCCGGCGACCCAGCGCCTCGACCCGCGCCAACAATTCCTCGAAGGCGAACGGCTTGGTGACATAGTCGTCCGCGCCCATGCGCAGCGCCTGTACCTTGAAATCGACCGAGTCCTGCGCGGTGAGGACCAGCACGGGAAGCCCGACGCCGCGATCGCGCAGCGTCCGCAAGACCTCGATGCCGGAGAGCTTCGGCAGCCGGAGGTCGAGGACCATCATGTCGTAGCCGGCCCCCCCCGCCCCCCCGACTCCCCCGGCCCCCCCCGCTTTGCCGGTCGCGCGCCGCAGCCCTTCGTCGCCATCGCCGACCAGATCGACATGATAGCCGGCCTCGTCCAGCCCGCGGCGAACGTACTCTCCCACCGTCTTGTCGTCTTCAATGACGAGGATCTTCATCCGACTGGCAAGAAGACCTTGAAGTTCGTGCCGACGCCCACTTGGGATTCCACCTCGATGCGCCCGCGATGCTCCTCCACGATACCGTAGGCCACCGAGAGACCCAACCCCGTGCCCCGGCCCTGCGGCTTGGTTGTGAAAAACGGCTCGAAGATCTTGGGCAAGTCCTCCTGCCGGATCCCGGTACCCGTGTCGATGAACTCCACGAGGATTTCGTCGCGACGGTTGGGATTCAATCTGGTCCGCACCGTGAGCACGCCACGCGAATTCATCGCATCCATCGCGTTGAGCATGAGCGCCATGAAGCACTGCACGAGCCGCTCGGCATCCGCCTGGAACTGCGGCAGGTCCTTTTCGAGCTGCCGCTCGATCATGAGCCATTTGAACCGCTCGTGATGCTTCAGCAGGAACAGCGTCTGCTCGATGATCGCGTTGATATCGGCAGCCGCTTTGTGGGCGCTCTGCTTGGGACGGGAAAAGTCGAGTAACCCGTCTACGATCCGGCGGCAGCGTTGCACTTCCGTATCGATGATCCGGAGGTACTCCTCCTGCGCGCCGCGCTCCTGCTCCGGCAGCTCGGCGGTCCGCAGGCTGAGCGCCTCGCTACAGGCCAGAATAGTCGCGAGGGGATTGTTGATCTCGTGCATGACACCGGCGGCCAGTTGCCCCACCGCGGCGAGCTTCTCGCTTTGCGCCAGGCGTTGCTGGGCCTGACGCCACGCCGTCACGTCTTCGCCGATCGTGATGACGTGGGAGATATCCTCATCGTCGAGCCGCATCGGAATTTTCGTAATGCGGTAATGCCGCGCTTCGCCGGTCGTCTGCGAGTCCATCTCGACCGTCTGGATCTCCCCCGTCGCGAAGACGCGATCGAACTCGAGCTTCAGCAGCTCGCGCGGCTGCCGATCCAGAACTTCGAACACTTCGCGTCCGAGCGCATCTTCACGCGACACGCCCTGCGTCCCGGCTTCGCGCTTCCGGTTCCACGCCCGGATGCGATAGCCGCGATCGATGGCGTAGAGGCCGACCGGCAACGAGTCGATGATGCGGGCGGCGAAGTTCCGTTGCGCCTCGAGCTCGCGGGTGCGCAGCGCGACTTCAGAGGCGAGGTCCTGCGAGAGCTCATCGGCGGCGAGCACGGGGGCCAGCATTTGCGCCACCACAACCAGGACGTCGTGCGACATCCGCTCAAAGCGGCCCTGGGGAATGATCACCTCGAAGCAACCCAGGGCCTCGTCCTCGTGGACCAGCGGGAGGCGCAGGAGCGTGCCTCCTGGGACCGACTCGCTGTGCGGCCCCTCCGTTACCCGGTCGGCGACCGCGGACGTGAACCCAGGGAGCTGCGTTTCGTCGTCAGGACCGGCGATAGGGATGAAGCGCGAACCGTCGGGGGACCGCAGCCAGAGCCGGCAGCGCGGCAGCGCGAGACCTCGACGCAACACACCCACCACCCCGGCCAGACCTTCTTCGACCGCCCGGCCGGCAGCCAGCACCTTAGCGACTTCAGCGAGAACCTCGAGACCGGGATGGTCGGAGGTCAGCGTCGGCGCGACCATAAGGTCGCTAACCTAGGGATGCCGCTCCCGGCGCGCCAGCGGCGCCTCGCCACGGAACGCCAGCAGGCCGCGCATCAGCGGCTTGCCGCTATGGAGGAAGACCGTGGGGCCGATCACAATTCCGAAATGAGGTGAGTTACCGCTGCCCAGGCTGAAGGCGGGCAGCATCGACACCGCAGCCCACCTGGGCCCCAGCGCGAGCGGTGAGTGCGCGGCGGTGTAGCCCGTGACTTCGAACGTGAGATCGAAGCCGATCCCGGTCCCGTGCTCATCAGTACCGAACTGGGCAATCGATTTCATGCGTGTCCGGGCGGACAGGGTTGCGGCGAACACGAAGCCCTGATTCGCGCCCGACACCCTGCTTTCGTTGACGAACGTCCCGAGGCGGCCCGCCAGCCCGATCGCGGCGAAGGCGCGCGACGGGCGACGGATGTACCCGATCTCGGCGGATTCGATCTGCCAGTTCGCACCCAACGTCGCCACCAGCCCGAAGTCGATCGCGTGCGGTCCCGGCGTTTTCGATTTCCCGGCCACCGATTGCGCCCCAAGGGTTGTAGCCACGGCGCCCAGCGCAACCAGTAGTGATGCCACAGACCGCTGCACGTTCTCTCCCCACAGCTGCGCCCACCGCGTGTGCCGCGGAATGCGTTACGACGGGGCGGGATTGATGACCGACAGACCGTGGGTGCAACTTCCGAGCCAGCCGGGGGTGAAGGGAACGCGGCTGCGCTAGAGTCGCACGCGCGCACCTGTGAAGCAGGTTCCTGACATCATGTAACGCAGCGCACACACGCACACGAGAAACACCGGCACGGTCAGCAGCACCGCCGCAGCCATCTGGTACGGCACGTTGTCCGCGTACGCCGTGTGCACACGCGCCAAGGCGACGTCGGCAACCTGCATCGTGGGTGAGCTCGTGATGACGAGCGGCCACAGGAAATTGCGCCACTGATCCAGGAAAGCGAGCACGGCCAGCGCAAGGGCGGCGGGTCGCACGAGGGGGAGCGCGACGCGCCAAAACAGCGTCCACTCCCCCGCGCCATCCAGACGGGCCGCGTCCTCAACATCGCGGGGCAGCATCACGAAGGCCTGACGCAGGAAGAGGATACCCCAGATCGAGACCAGCTCGGTTGAAATCAGGCCCGGATAGGTATCGGCCCAGCCGAGGGCGTGAATCATGAGATAACGCGGGATGAGGAGAAGAATGGCCGGGAGCGACAGCAGCGCGAGCGAGGTACTCAGGATCCCCTTGCGACCCGGAAACCGCAGGCGGGCCAACGCGTATCCGGCTGCGGCGCTGGTGAGCACCTGGGCGACCATGACACACACGGCCAGGATCGCCGTGTTCAGCAGAACCCGCCCGTACGGCAGCGCCTCGACCATCGCGGTGTAGTTGGCCGTGGTCGGCGCGCGCGGGAGGAGCGGCGGTGGCCACCGCAACAACTCCGCCTCCCCCATGAACGAGACCGAGACCATATAGAGGAAGGGCGCGACCAGGACGAGTGCGACCGCTGCAAGCAGCAGCTTACGCATTGCGGACCTGCCGGCGCAGGATCGCAAGCTGTGGCCATGTCAGCAAGAGGAGCACGGCGGCGAACACCACGGCGAGCGCGCACGCCACCGCGAAAGCCTGCGCTCCAAATGCGGCTCCGTAGACGCGATGGACCAGCACGTCGGTCGCGCGCGCGGGGAACGGGCCGCCCTGGGTCAGCACAAAGACGAGTGCGAACATCTCGAACGCGCCGAGCAACCCTGTGAGCACAACGAACCACGTGACCGGTCGCAGTAACGGCAGCGTGACGCGCCAGAATCCCCGCCACGCGCCGGCCCCGTCCACGCGTGCGGAATCCAGATAGGCCTGTGGTATCGCCTGGAGCCCCGCGAGGAAGACGAGCATCTGACCGCCCATATGCGCCCAGACCGATGTCAGCATGAGCGCGGGAAGTGCGGTGCCCGCATTACTCAACCAGTCCGGTCGCCCGAGGCCGAACGATCCCCATCGGTAGATCGCCTGCCAGAGCAGCGCGATGACAACAGCCGAGGCGACGTAGGGGAGCAGAAACGCGGCGCTGAGCAGCCGTCCGCCCCAGTGGTGCCGATACCGGTAGATCGCGAGCGCCGCTGCCAGCGCGAGCGCGACAGAAACCGGGACGTACAGCGCGTACAGTGCGGTATTCCGGAACGCGTTCCAGGTCAACGGATCGCGCAGCAGTGCGCGCACATTTGCGGTGCTCGCGAGATAGATCGCGTACAGCGCCGGACCGATCGTGAAGATCGTCACGTGAAGCGCCGCTGGTCCCACGAATCCCCACGCAATCGCGGCTTCTCGGAGGCGGCGGGCGGGGGTCCGCTCCGCCCAACGCAGGAGCGGGATCGCCATCGGCCCGAGCAACGCACACGGCAGCAGCAGCAGCAACCATCGCGGCGCCTCGCGCTCGGCGGGCACCGAGCGCAGCTCGACCCAGCGGCCGGAACCGATCAGCACCGCCACGACGGCGCGCCGCTCACCATCCACTCGCACCCGCCGCGGTGCGGACTCCGCGGGCTCCCCTAGGGCCACCTCACCATCGCGGACCAGCGCGGCGAGATCACTGATCGCCACGCGCACTCGTGGCGGCGGAAGCCGCGTCGCCGCCTCCTGCAGCAGCCGGCGTGTGTCGACCAGCCACCGATCCGTGCTGTCGCGTGCCGCCCAACACACGTCAAGATAGGTCGCCAGCACCAGCACCATCGCAGCGCCCATGTACGCGCCGCGCCGCAGCGAGCGCTCCCGAAACGCGATCACCGCTGCAACAGTCACGGCGAGAATCGCGGCAGGGAACGCGAAACCGAATCCACCAGGAAGCGGACCGTGCGGCGCCGGGTGCGGCTTTACGGCGACGGCACCAACGACCTCCTGCCCGTCGCGGTCTTTGAGGGGAACGAGGGCGGCACCGTCGCGCCAGCGTCCTCCCGCAGCGAGAGGCGCAAGATCATCCGGGGAGAGCGGCGCCGTCGTGGCATCGACCAGTGGGGCCGTGCCGAAGTACACCTCCACATCCGACGACCACCCTGGCAGCGTCCGCAGCGCCCGGGACTGCGTCAGAAGCGGGACCAGGTCGTAGCTGCGTGAAGCCGGTATGGAGGATGGTGGCGGAACCGGTGCCCTCCGGCCGCGAGCTCGACTCACGCGCGGCGGTCGTGGGGGTGGTGGTGGCGGCGGCGGCGGCGTGACTGCGGAGATGTATGCGGCCGTCGTTCCGGCGATGCGGAAGGCAAACGCTCGCTCGTAGTGCCGCTGCGCAAGGGCCACGACAACGAGCGACATTGTCGCCGCGAGCCCCGAGGCCACGGTGGCCGCCGCCACCCAGCGCCGCGAGCTCATGCCAGCGGCGCGCCCGCCTCGTCGAACAGGTACATGCGGCGGCGGTCGACGTTCACGCCGACACGCATCCCGACGCGCACATCGGCGAACCCCGGGAGTCGCGCGACTAGGCGCTGGCCGCCGGCGTTGAGGAGCACCAGCGTCTCACTGCCCAGCGGCTCAACGACCAGTACATCCACGTTGCCGACGCCCCGATCCACCGCGCATAGCCCCACGTTTTCGGGTCGGATGCCGACCTGCAATTCTCCCTCATAGGTGTTCAGCTCGATGGGGATCGTGAGGCTTCCCGCCTCGACGACACGTCCCCCTTCGCCCATCCCCCGTCCCCGGCCTTGGAGCACGTTCATCCCCGGGGTGCCGACGAAGCGCGCCACGTGGACGTCGGCGGGGCGTAGGTAGACGTCCTCGGGCGTCCCCACCTGCCGCAGCCGCCCTTCGTGCAGTACGGCGATGCGCTGGCCCAGCGTCATCGCCTCGGTCTGATCGTGCGTCACGTAGATCATGGTCGCGCCGAGGGCGCGGTGCAGCGCGAGGAGCTCAGCGCGCAGCTCGATCCGCAAGTTCCCGTCGAGCCGTGAGAGCGGTTCGTCGAAGAGAAATGCCTGTGGGGCGCGCACGACGGCGCGCGCCAGTGCCGCGCGCTGCCGTTCTCCTTCCGCCAGCTGGTCGGGCATGCGATCCAGGACGCTCTCGATGGCGAGCCGTGCCGCCGCCTCCGCCACGCGCCGCGCGACCTGTGCGTCGGCCACGCCGCGCATGTCGAGGGGAAAGGCGATGTTTTCGCGCACGCTGAGGTGGGGATACAGCGCGGGAGTTTGAAACACCATCGCGACGTCACGCGCGCCAGGTGCGTCGCGGGTCACGACGCGCTCGCCAATCACGACGTCGCCGCTGGACGGCTCTTCCAGGCCTGCGATACAGCGCAGGATCGTGGTCTTGCCGGACCCCGAGGGACCGAGCAGGACGAGCAGTTCGCCGTCCCGCACGTCGAGATCCAGGTCGGACAAGGCCTGTATGCCGCCGTCGAAGACCTTGCTCAACCGGCGGAGTGCGACCGACGCCATCGGTTAGGCCGTTACGGCGCTAAAAATGCCCGCACCAACCCGTAGTACACGATGGCCCACACGACGAAGCCGGTAATGATGACCCCGGAAATCTTCTCGATCGGCTTGGTGGTCGGTCCGGTGGTCGCCGTGAGCGCATTGATCTCAATCAGCGCGACCAGCACGAAGAGCGCGATCCAATAGGCCAGGCGATTCCCGCCCCCGGGAACGGTCAAGTGCGATGCCGCACCCATGAAGAACAACATCGGAATCGAGAATACGACGTTGGTGCGCGAGGCGAGGAACGCGCGGCGGCCTGCGGCCGGGGCCGCAGCGTTCGCCTGGCCGCCGGATGCCGCGGCGACGGCGGACGCGATGACGATCTTCTGCTTCGGCCAGATGACGCGCCACACGTTCGCGAGCATCACGGTACCGAACAGGGCGCCCGTCAGAATCGTCACCGCCCACGGTGAGGACCAGGCGGCCGACCCCTCGGGCGATTCCCCGATGCGTTTGCCGATGATCGCTGCTCCAGTCAGGAACGTCAGCACGGCGGACCAGCGGAACCAGGCGAGCGCGCGCGGCACGAGCTTCTGCGTCGCGGCGCTTTTCGTCGCCGCGTCGGCCTCGGCCATGAACGGGCCCTGCACGAAGTTGAAGTAGTACAGCAGACCGATCCAGGTAATGCCGGCGAGGAAGTGCAGCCAGCGCAGCAGAAACTCCGCCACGAGCGCCTCCGGAGGTAGGAGAGGACAGCACGTTCCGCGGAGCAAAATACGGAGGGAACCGTGTCGCGCAATGCGGGGTTTGAGAGGCACACTCAAAAGGACAAACGCGATGGCCCACGTGAAAGAACAGAGCGCGGCTAAAGCGGGTGGCGAAGCGCGACACGTACTGCCTCCACTGCCCTACGATTTCGCGGCGCTCGAGCCCTACATCGACGCGCAGACCATGCAGATCCACCACGGCAAACATCATCAGACGTATATCACCAACCTCAACAACGCGCTGGCCAAGCATCCCGAGCTCGCGAACAAGAGCCTCGAGGAGCTATTGGGCGGGATTAACACAGTCCCGGACGACATCCGTACCGTGGTTCGGAACAACGGTGGCGGGCACCACAACCACTCACTGTTTTGGACCATCATGGCCCCGGCCGGCAAAGGCGGGGGTGGCGAGCCGACGGGCGCGCTCGCTGATGCGATCAAACGCACATTCGGTGACTTCGCGAAGTTCAAGGAACAACTCAGTACTGCCGCGACGTCGCAGTTCGGCAGCGGCTGGGCGTGGCTAACGGTCGCGAACGGAAGACTCGAAGTCGCCGGCCGGCCGAATCAAGACAGTCCGTTGATGGACGCCAAGATTCCCATTCTTGGGCTCGACGTCTGGGAGCACGCCTACTACCTCAAGTACCAGAACCGCCGGCCCGACTACGTCGCGGCGTGGTGGAACGTGGTAAACTGGCGGGAAGTGGGGCGGCGCTACGAGGCGGCGTTATAGGTGCTCGCGCGAGGCCGGCTCTGGGGTGGGCGGAGCGAGGATGCGCGTCACGGTGCTGAGCAGCATCTCGAGGTCGACCGGCTTGGAGAGCACCTCCTCGACCTCGAGGTGCGCGCCTGACCACTCGCGCGTCGCCGCGGAAAGAATCACCACTGGAATGTGCTGGAGCCCGGGCGTGCGGTGCAGGATCGAAAGAAACTGCTTCCCGTCCATGACCGGCATCTTATAGTCGAGCAGTATCAGATCCGGCGGGTCCATCTTTTCCAGGATATGCAGCGCATGCTGGCCTTCCCGGGCGGTATGCACCACAAAACCTTGCCCCGTCAGGAAATCCCGCACGGTCATGCGCGCATCAGCATCGTCATCGATGAGTAGAATGGAATGCATGTGCCATATTTTAACCGAACAAGCGCGGTGCAAGCAGAATCATTGGATGTAACTCAGGAGGATGAGACGCAGGTCACGTCGGCACCGTTCACTCGTCGAGGGGGGAGGCTGAAATCTTCGCGTTGCCCGCTTCGTCATACGCGACAGTCACGCGCCAGGGCCGGCAACAGATCTGGCAGTCTTCGACGTAGTCCTGATACGCCCCGCCGCCGGCATCGAGCCCGATCTCGTTCGGCTCACCACAGTACGGGCAGGTGACTACCCCCTCCGTCTCGGCGGTTCCGTCGCCCAGCGGGAACTCGGCGTCGAGATCGTCGCCCGGGAAGTCGACCATCAGTCGGCCCAGCCCATCCGGTCGCGCAGCGCCGTGACGTGGGCCGTGTGATGCCGGCCGTGCCAGGCGTAAAGCGCGAGGATGGTGTCGAGCGACGGCATCCCCCACTCGGGATGTTTGATCGTGCGGGCAAAATCGGCCGGCCGCATTCCCCGCAGCAGCGCCACCCAGCGCACATGGAGCGCCGTCAGCAGATCGAGCGACATCCCAATGGGCGCGCGCGTCTCGGGCGTCTTCGCCCAATCCTTCTCTTCGTATGTCTTGATCGCCGGCGCATCCTCCGTCAGCCCCAGCTTAAAACGGATGTACGCGTTCATATGACTATCGGGGACGTGATGGGCGACCTGGCGCACCGTCCACCCGCCGGCCCGGTACGGCGTATCGAGCTGCGCGTCGTTCAGACCGGCAAAGGCACGCCGAAAATTGGCCGGCGCAACAGCGATCTGCTCGATGCACGCGGCGCGGTCGGAGGCCGAGAGTGCATTGTTGGCGGGGAGCGTGAACTTCCCGATGGGATACCGCTCGTCCGTCACTGGTCGACTCGCCAAGTGGTCGTCAATTCCGTTGTTCCCCACTTGATGCGGAGCGTGCCCCGCAGCTGGGCGTAGCCGGTTGTGGGATCGGGCGAGTCCGGCACGAGATAAATCGACAGCGACGGCTCCGGCTCGGCCAGCGTGCGGCTCGCCAGGGCGACGCGCCCGACGTCTTTCGGGGGATCGCGGTCGGTACCCCACTGTCCTGTGCCGCGGTTCACGATGAGTGTGTAGCCCGTGCGCATGTAGAGGACGAAGAGGGAGTAATCGCCCCGCGGCACTCTCAGGTCGCCGAGGGTGACGTCGACATCCGAGTGGAGCGTGGTCGCCATGTTGGCGCCGAAGCGCCACACCGTGTCGAGCGGGATGAGGCCGCCTTCGACTTTGCGGCCGCGCGCGTGCGGCTGTCCGTACGAAATGGCGATCCGCGAAGGGCCCGAGAGACTGGCGTCCTCCTCGAACCAGCGATTGCCAATGCGACGCGCGTTGAGGTGCACTTCGACGGACGCCTGGCTGCTGGCGGCAATCCGTAACGGGATAGCGGGTTCCTGGGTCTGCGCCAGGATGACGGCCGGGATCAGGAGAGCAGTGAGCACCGAGACAAGATGGAACCGGCGGGAGTGGAGCGGAAGGGATTCGAACCCTCGACCCCCTGGTTGCAAACCAGGTGCTCTCCCAGCTGAGCTACCGCCCCCAGCAACGAAAATAGAAAGAGTGTTGCCTGCACGCCACACGCGAAAAACCCACTGGAACGATTCTGCCACTCGGGAATACGCACAGGGAAACCATGACCCGACGCACGCTCGCACTCATTCTCGTGAGCGCCGCGCAAACGGCGTGCACCCGCGGCACGCAAGCCGCCCCGTTGCGCGTCGGCACGACGACGACGGTCGAACAGTCGGGCGCGCTGGCGTTGATCGATTCGTTCCATCCTCCCGTGCCGGTCCGTTTCGTCGTGGGCGCGTCAGGCACGATCATTCAATCGGCGGCGGCAGGTGACCTCGACGTCGTGATCACGCACGCGCCCAGCCTCGAAGAGCGGCTGCTCGTCGAATCCGGGCGAGCGGCGCTGCGCTGCCCGTTCGTCGTGAGCCAGTTCGTCATCGTGGGGCCGGCGGCCGATCCGGCGCGTGTGGCGAGCGCCGGTACGGCCGCGGACGCGTTTCGCCGGATCGCGACGGCGCGCGCTTCCTTCGTGTCGCGGGCGGACTCGTCCGGCACGCACGTCAAGGAATTAGCTTTGTGGAAGGCGGCGGGTGTAACGCCGGAGGGCCCGCGCGATACCTGGTACGTGCAAGCCGGTGGAGATCAGGCTGCCACAGTGCGCATTGCCGACGAGCGCACCGCGTACGCCCTCGCCGACTTGCCCACGTTTACGCGGCTGCAAGGCATCAATCTGCGCGTGCTTTTCACAGCCGACACTGCGCTCGTCAATCCATACACGCTGTACGTGATTCGTTCGGCGGCGGGCGACACCGTCGCCAGGAAATTCAGCACCTGGGCATTGGGCGACTGGCGCAGCCGCCTGCTCGCCCTGCGACTGCCAAGCGGCTCGCCGGCGTTCGCGACTCCTCCCCCGCCCGGTGAATGCACGGTGCCAGGGACGGCGACGGCGGCCGAAAGGTAGGAGGTGGTATGCTGTTTCCGGACTTGGTCCCACACGCGCTCGTCGCTCTCACGAAACGCGGCGTGCCCGTCATTGGAGAACGCGAGGCTCGGCTGCTCGAGGCCGTCGACCGTGTGCGCTCGATAAAGGACGCCGCATCGGAAGCGGGGATCAGTTACCGCACAGCCTGGAGCATGATTCAGCAGATGGAAGAGGCACTCGGCCGGCCGATGGTCGTCTCGCGCGCCGGAGGGCCCGGTGGCGGAGCCACGACGCTCACTGACGAGTGTCGCCAGCTCCTCGGACTATATCAGAACCTGCGACGGCGTCTGGATGAAAACCTCGGCCGCCTGTGGCAGAGCCCGGAGCCGGCGATGCACGCCGGCTGATTAACGGATCACCGCGAGCGCATAACCACCCGGCAGCACCCGCAGTTGATAGCTCGGGGTCGCCACGCCCTGAATCGTGCCGCTGTACTGAGTCAGCGCCCGGATGTCCGGCACCCCGATCGTGAGGATCGTGGTGCCGTTTGTGAGTTGCCCCACGAGCGCAAATCGCGTCGAGGTGCCGCCGAGCGGTTGCTGGAACACGCGCAAGCCGGTGCCCGCCGTCGCGCTCGTCAGCGCTGCTGGGCCGGTGATCGTGAATACGATCGCGGAGTCGAGACCGGAGTTTGCCGAGGTCAGCCGCACCTTGAGTTGACCCGGACCCGAGGGACCGGTTGAATCGCCGCAGCTTAGCCCCGTGACGAGCAGCGCCGCGATCAGCCCAAATCCGAAGAGCCGCTTCATTGCCGGCCTCCCTTCCGTTGCATCGCCTGCAGCGCGGCCGCGCTCAGCGGTGCGCCGGTCGCCTTGAACCATGCCAGGAAGTCGCCGACGTCGAAGCTCCCGTTGTTATTCCCGATGAAGTCGAGATACCGCACCTGATCGGCGTTGAGCGGCGCCGTGGGGCCAAGCAATTCAGCGACGACGTCGCTCGTCGCGAGCGTCGGCGCGGTGATCGAAAGCGTGAACGCGCGGCTCACGGTACCGCATGACGTCACCCGGGCCGTATAGCTGAAGCTGCCGGTCTGACGGGGGAAGCCGGAAACCACGCCGGCCGTACTCAGCGTGACACCGAGCGGCAGTGCGCCGCTGATCAGGCTCCACACCGTGACGCCACCGCCACCGCTGATCTGCAGCGTGTCGGCATACGTTGCGCCCATGATGCCAGCGGGCCGCGCCCCACCGGACGTGATGGTGGCGCCGGTCCCGAAACTGGCGGTGAGGGTGTAGGGCCGCTGCATCGGGACCGTGATGACCGAGTCGGTCGTCGTTGAATCACCGGTCCAGCCGCAAAACTGATTGCCTGAGGGGATCGGCGTGAGCTTCACGGGACGGTTCTCGGGAATGAAGGCGCCGGCCAGGTTGACAGCGGTATCGGGAGTGATCGACCCAGTCCCGATCGACGTAGCGATCAGCTTGAAATCGCGCCGCACAGTCGCCGTGTACGTGGTGCCCGAAAGACTACCCGTGATTGTATGGCTCATCGCGAAGCCGTCCGACCAGCTCACAAAATGCCAGCGGGTTCGCCCATTCGGGGCGACCTGGTTGTCGCTGAAACCGATCGTGTGGCTGGATCCTTGCTCGAGCAAATCGCGAAAGACGTTGAAGGGCAAGCCGTCGAATTGCACGACCGCCCCCGTATCGCTGGCGCGCACGACGGTCAAGGTGCCGAACCGCAGCCGGAAGGACATCGTGTGGTCGATCACGAGCTGGCGAACCGAATCGATCGCCACGCCCGCAAACGAGCCGTCGAAGTTCTTGAGCGAGGCCGGATTCGTGCGATAGACCAGTGCCGTATTGACGAGGGTGCCTGGATAGAGGTCGCCGGCGTCACCGCGATTCGAACACCCGTCAACCATCGAAGTGGCGGGACATGCATTCCCCGCTGCGGCCGCGTCGAGATTGCCGAACGCGTCGGCCTGCATCAACTCGAGCCCGTGAATGGACCCCGTATTCACGCTGTTGCCGGGCGTTGCCATTTGGGCCGAATCGACGTGCCAGATGAGCAATCCGCCGCCGCAGGGTACCGGGTCACCCGCCCGATGGCAGTGATAACGAATGACCGCGCTATCGGACTGCTGGCGTTGCCGGTTCTCCAGTAGGAAGTACTCGCCCCGTGGATTTGCTCCTTGTACCCTGACGTAAAACGCGGTGTCGGACAGCGGCGCGGCGTCGAAGGTGTAAGTGCCCGTCGTCGTCAGCGGGGCGATGGTGATCCAGCCAAGCTCGTTGAGGGACCAGGCCTCCATGCGCGACGGGCTGAGGGGCGTGGTGAAATTGCCCGAGCTCATGAGTCCCCACTCGCCGATGCCTTCGCTCACGTTGTCGGTGTCGTACAGATCCGGCAACCCGAACCCGTGCCCGGTTTCGTGCGCAACGGTGCCGATCGGCATGATTTCCGTAGACGTGCAGGAGCTGGCACCGCCGACGGCGGGTTGCAGGATATAGTCGCTGATCTTGACCTTCTGACCGGCGTGACCAGGCCAGTCGTCCTGAGTCGTGAAGGTCGGCAGCGCAAAGCGATGGGCCCACAGGTGATTCTGCGGGGCATTCGAGGGACCGCACTCCCCCCCGATCGCCTCGTGCATGAACAGCACCAGGGGCACGAACCCCGTGGTGGAATCGACGTACTGTGAAAAGTCGATCTGTGCGTCGAGCTTGGTGAGTGCCTCCATCAACCCGGAGCGCATGCGGCCAATGGCCGCCGAACTGAACAGTCCATTGCAGTTCGTGGAGCCGTATGGATTCGCCGCCTGGCACGTCGCGCTCGTGCCACCGGTATAGTAGACCTCGTTGCTGTCGAGTGTCGTGTAGCCGTACGTCGTACCCTGGATGTCGAACACTCCATTCGACATCTCCTTATAAAACGATCGATACGTGTACGGCCGGCCAGCGGCAGCTCCGGTTGGCGTGGCACCAAACAACACATCGTCATAATTCGCTGCGACGAATGTTGGCGCGGGCGAGTCTTTGTAGCGAAAGAGGATGGCCGGCACCTTGAGGGTACCGCTCACGACGGTCGCGGACGCTTCGGCGCCGGCCTGTCGCAGCGGCGCGGCCCCCCCCGCCACCGCGGCGGATGCGTTCAGCTCGCCGAATCGTCCCGTGGCGCGCAGCCGGGCGCGCGTTGCGCGGACGGCCCGAGCCCGAACCCGCCAGACACCATCTTTCCGAAAATCAAATCCGGGAATCTCCCACCGAGGGTGTCGCCGATCCTGCGCAGCTGAGGCCTGGGGAAGCAGAGCGCACAACAGGGCGCTGACGCCCAGGTATCGGACGAGATGTGAAACCACGAGAAACCTCCGGGGAGGAACGGCGTAGAGCCCCTCGATCATCGCAATCTAGGGTACCAGTCCGGGACCCCGAAAGGCTGTGGCAGGTCTCACACTGAGCCTTGCCAATTCGGGACCGCAGGGCTAAGCTGTACCACCGCTTACCCATAGAGAACTGAGGCTTCGTGCGCACAGAGACCCTGCAGCATATCGCGCTGTTCGACAAGTGTAAGAACTTCACCCGGGCGCGCGAGGTCCAGGCTGCCGGGCTGTATCCGTATTTCAAGCCAATCTCCCGCTCCGAAGACACCGTCGTCGTCATCGAAGGCAAAGAGCGGGTCATGATGGGGTCGAACAATTACCTCGGCCTGACCCACCATCCCGAAGTCTTGGCCGCCGCCCGTGCGGCCCTCGAGCGTTACGGCTCGGGGTGCACCGGCAGCCGCTTCCTCAATGGTACGCTCGACTTGCACGAGCAGCTCGAGACCGAGCTGGCAGAGTTCTTTGGCAAGGAATCTTGCCTCGTCTTCTCAACGGGCTATCAAGCGAATCTGGGCGTCATTTCGGGCCTGGTCGGACGAACCGACGTCGTCTTCCTCGACAAACTCGATCATGCGTCCATCGTGGACGGCGCCAAGATGTCGCACGGTGAGACGGTCCGGTTCAACCACGGCGACTTGGCCGGCCTCGAGCGGAAGCTGCAGAAGCTGACCGAGGGCACCGGGTCGATGGTCATCGTGGACGGCGTCTATTCGATGGAAGGCGACATCGCCGACGTCCCCGGCCTGCTCAAGGTCTGCCAGAAGTACGGCGCGGCGCTCGCCGTCGACGACGCACACTCGGTCGGCGTTCTCGGCCCGAACGGCAACGGCACGGCAGCACACTTCGATCTGGTCGACGAAATCGATCTGATCGTAGGCACGTTCTCGAAGTCGCTGGCTTCGATCGGCGGCTTTGCGGCAGGATCCGAGAACGTCATCCACTATCTCCGCCATCACTCGCGGCCCCTGATCTTTACGGCCGCGCTGCCGCCCGCCAACACGGCCGGCGTGCTCGCGGCGCTGCATGTCATGCAGCGTGAGCCGGAGCGGCGCGAGCAGCTGTGGCGCAACACGCGCCGCCTGCAGGAGGGGATGCGGTCCCTCGGCTTCGATATCGGGCCGACGGAGACGCCGATCATTCCCGTGCTCATCGGACCGCTCGACAAGACGTTCCTCTTCTGGCGCCAGCTGTTCGACGCCGGCGTGTTCACGAACCCGGTAGTGCCGCCCGCCGTACCGCCATCGCAGTGCCGGCTGCGCACCAGCCTGATGGCGACGCACACGTCCGAACAGATTGACCTCGCCCTCGAGGTGTTCGGCCGCCTCGGAAAAGAGCTGGGGGTCATCTGACCGCAGTGGAGATCGCGCCCGTCTCGGACGGGCGCGATCTCGATAGCTTCATCGCCTTCCCGTACAACCACTATCGCGACGATCCGCTGTGGGTCCCACAGTTGCGCCGCGACATGCAGACGCTGTTGTCTCCGTCGAAAAACCCGTTCTTCCAACACGCCGAAGCGCAGTACTTTCTGGCGCAGTCCAACGGTCGCGTGGTCGGCCGGATCGGCGCGATCAAGAACGACATGCACAACCGCGAGCACAACGATCGCGTCGGATTCTATGGCTTCTTCGAATCCATCAACGATCAAACCGTAGCGAACGCGCTCTGGGACACCGCCGCCGCGTGGCTCAAACAGCGGGGCTTCGACACGATGCGGGGGCCCATGAGCCCGTCGGTCAATGACGAATGCGGCCTGCTGATCGCGAACAACGGCACGCCGCCGTCGCTCATGATGCCGTACAACTTTCCGTACTATCAGCAGCTCCACGAGCGCTACGGATTCGCCAAAGCGAAAGACCTGCTGGCGTACGAAGGCGGCGGCGCGCAAGCGGCGCCCGAGCGATTCGTCCGCTTGGCGCAACGCGCCGCCGAACGCCGGGGCATCAAGCTTCGCACGCTCGACATGAAACGCTTCGACGCGGAAGTCGAGCTCATCAAGGCGCTGTACAACAGCGCCTGGGAGAAAAACTGGGGGTTCGTGCCGCTGACAGACGCGGAAATCGATCATCTGGCGAAGCAGCTCAAGCCGATCGTGGTACCCGAGCTCGTGATCTTCGCCGAGCTGGAAGGAAATATCGTGGGATTCGGCGTCGGATTGCCCGATTTCAATCTCGCGCTGCTGCACAACCGCTCGGGCCGGATGTTCCCCGGCATTCTCAAAGTATTGTGGTATTCCCGGAAGATTCATCGCGCCCGGATTCTGCTGCTCGGGGTGACCCCGGAATTCCGCGGTCGCGGCGTCGACGCGCTGTTGTATCAGAAGGTGTGGGAGAATTCGGTCAAACACGGCATGCCCCGCGGCGAGGCCGGGTGGATCCTCGAAGACAATGCGTTGATGAACAAGTCCGCCACCCAGCTCGGGTTCCGCGTCTCCAAGACCTACCGCGTCTACGACAAGCCGCTGTGAACGTCTTTGTGACCGGTGGCACCGGCTTTGTCGGTGCTCACCTGGTCAAGGCACTGTGTGCGCGCGGTGATCGCGTCGTCGCCCTGGTGCGCCGTCCCGCCCTCGCCGAACGCCTCGGCTGGGGCCCCGAAGTCACGCAGGTGCGCGGCGACCTCGACGACGAGGCCGCCCTGCGTGCAGGCTGCGCGGGTGCGGACATCGTGTACCACGTCGCTGGAAAGATCACCGCGCGCAGTCACGCGGAGTTCATGGCAACGAACCGGGACGGCACGGCGAACGTGCTCGAGGCCGCGCGCGACGCCGGTGTCGGGCGGCTGCTCTTCGTCTCCTCGCTCGCAGTGGCTGGTCCGACGACCCCGGGTCATCCGATCGACGAGAGTCGCCCGCCCGCCCCGGTCACCCCGTACGGGCAGTCCAAACTCGCGGCCGAAGTCCTCGTGCACGCGATGCCGGCGTCACTGCCGTGGACCATCGTCCGGCCGCCCGTCGTCTACGGTGAATGGGATCGCGGGACCCTGACAATTTTCCGGCTCGCCCGGCGGGGCGTCGTCCCGGTGTTCGGCGACGGCTCGCAAGAGTTATCGGTCATCCATGCGGAGGACCTGGCTCGCGCGCTGATCGCGGCGGCCACTTCACCCGGCTCGGCCGCTCGCGTTTATTTCGCGGCGCACCCTGTGGTCACGACGAGCCGGGCGCTCGTCCTGGCCGCGGCTCGGGCACTCGGCCGGGGCGCGCCGCGTATCGTCCCGGTGCCAGCTCTGATCGCGCGCGGTGTGCTCTGGACTGTGGGGACTCTTGCGTATCTGGCGGGGCGCGCCACCTTGCTGTCGGCCGACAAGAGCAACGAATACCTCGCCCCGGCGTGGACGTGCCGGAGCGACACCTTGACCCGCGACACGGGCTGGCAAGCGCAGATCGACCTCGAAACCGGCTTGCGCCGGGCCGCAAATTGGTATCGGGAGGTGGGATGGCTCTGAAGCCATTGTGGCGCGAGTACACCGCGGTCGATATCGCCACGGCCGCCTACATCGCGATCGCGACCGGTGCGATCCTGCTCTCCTTCCGTGCGGACGGAATCCCGGGTTGGCCATGGCTCCTCAGTGCCCACACCCTGATCGTCGCGCTGGTGCTGCTGGCCCCGCGGGCGCGCACCGCCGGCCCGATCGGTCGGTTTCTCGGCGACTGGTACCCCATGCTCCTGCTCCCCGCGCTGTACGGGGAAATCGGCATACTCACGCTCAGCGCAGGATTCCAGAACGACTTGCTGATTCAGCGCCTCGAGACCTGGGTCTTTGGGTCGCAGATTTCATATCGCTGGATTCGCGAGTCGCCCAACCAGGTCCTCTCGTGGGCTCTGCACGCCTGCTATCTCGCCTATTACCCGATTCTGTACGCGTCACCATTCGCGCTCTGGATGGTGGGGCGGCGTGACGCCTCCCGCCATACGATTTTCGCAGTGATGGCGACCTTCTACCTGTGTTACGTGGTTTTCCTCTTCTTCCCGGTCGCCGGCCCGCGCTACGCATTCGATAACGCCCACAATCTCGCCACCAAGGTCGGGCCGGCGCGGTTTGCCGCGTGGCTCTTGGACCGGGGCGACTCGTGGGGCGCGGCCTTCCCGTCGTCGCACGTGGCCGCGTCCGTCGTCGCGACGGGGATGGCGTTACGCTACTGGCGTCCCCTCGGCTGGTTGCTGCTGCCGTTCACCGCCGGATTGATCCTGGCCGTCGTATACGGACAATTCCACTACGCCGTGGACGCGTTGGCGGGCTTGATGGTAGCCGCGGTGATGCTGGGGATCATGCAGACCGCCGAAGCCACCGCGCCGCAACGCCTGGCGGTTGCCGACTACGGCGTGGAACCGGGCAGCAGCGCTTAGGGAAACTCTGCACAAGACGCTTAGGCAAACTCTGCACAAGATAGGTGACGCCGGGGGGTGGGAGCGCCGGGCGCGTCCACGCGATGGCGCTTCGGCGGCACGCGTCGCCTCAAGCGTCATCGAAATGGGTGTTCCTGTGCCCGCCGCGCCATCGCGTGCGGCGCCCTAGCTCCCACCCCCCGCGTCATCGACTTGTGCCGAGATTCTCTAGTGCCCCATGTGCATGTGACCCATCTCCAGGGGCATGCCGACGACCGGCCTGCCGACCGGTCCCATGAAGTGCCGCAGATCCTTTTGGTAAAGTGAATCGCTCGGATCCGTAGCCGGCCAGATCGCCTTGCGATCGGGCATGAACAACCCGCCGACGACTCCCATCCCACCGTTGGGAATCGCGTGCCCCGTTGGATTCTCGTAAACCACGTGCACGCGATAGCGGTGCGACGGTGTGATCCGCATGCCGAGTCCCTTCAAACTGTAGAGCTTCCCGACCGGAACGGCGCTGGCTGCGCCGGCCGGCGCCGGCGCGGGTTCGCCGTGCCACAGCAGCTTGCCGGTCGTCGCATCCCAGAACTCGATGGTCCGTCCGTAGGCGTGCATATGGCCACCGATGACGATCAGCTTGCCCGCGACCGCCGGGCTGCCTTCATACGAGCGTTCGCTGCGGCCCGGCGGCAAGTCGAACGACTTGTCGCCGAGGGGGAAAGCCACGTCGAGTTGCCAGGGAAGCACAGAGAAGAAGGGCCACGGCCGATGCTCAGGGATGTAGTTGAGGACGAGCCGGACGCGAACGCCCCGATATCCCACATTCGTGGGATTGTGGACCATCGCATTGGCGAGAAAGCGCTGGCCCGCGTGAATGCGCGACCCGAACAGCAGCCAGGGGAACCGGATTTCGCCGGTCTCCATGCCGGACGCGAGGATCCGCCGGCCGATCGGCAGAAAGAGCTCGCGCTCGTTCGGATCCATCACGTTCATGTGATGCAGTAATGACGCGGGCAACTGCCGCCCGTTCTCGTCGACGAGCTCGGCATGCAAGGCGTAAATCGATCCATCCACGGGAAACTCTCCGACGGACGCCGGCTCATCCACGAGGGTCCCCGCCGGCAAATCCACCGCCGGCAGCTCGAGCGTCAGCTCGCCCGGCTTCGAACCAGGGATGATCGTGGCGCGCTCCAGCGCGCTCCAATCGTTAGGCACCGCCGGACGGGCGGCGGGGTGATGGGTGGGCATCGCGCCGACTGCTGAGCCGGCAACGACTACACGGAGTGCGGCCAGGACCACGAACAACCGTGGACGCATCGGGAGTCTCCTACCGAATCAAGTGTTCAGTGACAGCAGCAAGTTTGGAAAAGGGAACGCCGTCGAGAGCGACACCGGATGGGACAGCGACGTCGAGGCGTTCCAATACCGTCGGCATCAGATCTACTGTACGCAGGCCAACGTCGGGAAGAGCCACGCTGGCCGCGATCGGGACTTCCATGTGTTCCGCAATGAGACTACCATGACCGGCTCGGTGCTCGGGCATTTCCCAGGGACCCCGGAAATCTGCTCCCGGGGTGGCTGCCAGGACGAGATCTCCGGCGCGCGGAGTCCCAAAAAGCTGGAGCAATTGGCGCGGTGCGTCGGGCACGTCAGTTTCCCTGGTTCGCGTCAGGAGCTCTCGATCGTCGAGCTCTACATACCCACCGAGGCCCAGGGGATCGCCAGACTGGGGCTCGTAGCAGATCAGACCCATCGACTCCGTCAACGACGCGCGGGCGTTTTTGGTTCGCACAATGATCCCCCCGGTCGAATCCGCACGACATGCGGCCAGTCGCACCGCCGGGAGAGCGAGCAGCTGCTCGAGGATGGCGTCGGGGATTTCCGATTCCGTGAGCGGGCGCTCCCGCCCCGACCGGGGCTCGAAGTAGAGCTGCACGCTGGCATTTCCGGAGACCATCGTCGCGACCCGGGCACCTCGCCGCCACACATGGACCGGATGACGCAGCGTGCGCACCGCGCGGCGCTCCAGCAGCACGGCCGGGTCGGCATGCTCGCGCATGACCGTCATCCCGTGATCCGAGACGACGAAGAATGCCGGCAGTTCGCTTCCCTGCTTCCGAAGCCGCGCGACGAACGCGCCGAGGGCCCGGTCCACTAGCCGGTAGCTCTCGAGCACCGCCGGATGCAGCGGATCCTTGAGATGCGAGATGCCGTCGACGCCGGGAAAAACGACAAACAAGAAGCGCCACGGCTCGTCCGCGGCATCGAGCCACGCGCGGGCGACCGCACGGTCGAGCGCCGGGTACGTCCCGAGATAGTGTGCCGCCGATCCCAACACCACTCGCCGCAAGGCACAGCGATTGGCGCCGGCGCGAAGGCCGCGCGTCAGCGGGGTGCAAATCGCGATGCTTTCGGGGACGAGATCGAAAATCGAAGGCGTCGCCGCGATATCGGTGTTCAACCAGCCACCCTGGACTCCGCAATAGCTCCGCGCGGCACGCCATTGTGTGCGCGAGCCCTTCCCTTCCGCGGCACCGCGTCGATCGAGCCAACGAATCCCCGGAATGCCCACGCTGCCGGGATAGCGACCGAACAGGAAGGGGATGTAGGCGACGCCGGTCGTGGACGGAAACACCGTCGTCCCCGTTCGCAGGCCGCCGGGCTCGATGACCCAGCGGGCGAGATTCGGGAGGTCCCCACGCGCGAGCAGGTCCCGCAGCACATCGGACCGGGCGCCGTCGATGAGCACGAGAACGACTCTCATTGTCTCCGAATCTACGACACGAAAGCGGCCCCGGCATCTGCCGAGGCCGCTGATGTTGCCTGCACCAAAGACACTACTGGACCGTGATCGCGATCTTCATGCCGAGCGTCAGGTGCGGCGTGCAGTACCCCCTGTACTTCCCCTTCGGTGCGTTGGCGAACGATACCTCATAGGTTTCGTTGGGCTGCGTCAGGAAGGGGCCCGACAGATTGTCGACCGTGTTCTTCATACCGGCGTTGAGCGCTGCCGCGCCGCCCGCCGGAACGGAATCGGGCCAGAAGGTGATGTTGTGCGGTCCGCCCGCGACGTTCGTGAAGCGGACCGTCGCGCCCGCCGGAATCGTGATCGTGCTCGGCTCGAAGGCGGCCTTGGTGCTGCCGTTGCCGGTCATCTTCACTTCAACGACGGGACCGGTCGGCGCGGCTGCTCCACCGGCGGGCGGCGCGGGAGGCGCAGCCTGCGTCTGGTTCTGGTTCTGGTCGCCCTTCTGACCGCAGGCGAGCGCGCCGATGGCCACGACCGCCGTGAGCAAAGCGAAGCGCATTGCGGGACTCCTCCGAGACATGGACTGAGGGGATGTGTCGCTTGTGAACTGTTTCACAATCGGGAATATAGACGCGGGTCCCCAAAACGGGAGCCCCACAGAGACACTAGCTTCTGAGCCCATGAGACGCCTTGTCCTCGCCTTTTTCCTGGCGACCGTTGCACACTCGTCCAGCGCCGGCCAGACCTGGACCCCGCAGCTGGGCGTACAGGGCGGGATCCTGCGACAAAAGCCCGCCGGAACGCACCTGGCCGACCAGGTCGATCGTTGGGAACTGCCGAGCAGTGGCACGATCCAATCGAGTTTTTTTCTGATCGCCCCGCTCAGCGGCAGGATTGGACTGGAGTCGAGTTTGGCGGCGTCGCACACGAAGTTCAGGGAAGCGAACGGCCTCGTTCCCGGCTCGTCGAGCAGCGATACTCGGCTTACGGTTCGAGTCGACTTCGCGCTCAAGTCGAGCATCTACGTCGCGGCCGGGGGACTGCTCCGCCGCCGCGAAGTCGATGGTGGCCGTTCCATTCAAACCGGTTTGTTGGGGGCCGTGGGCGTGCAACCGCGGATCAGCCCAGGCGTCACCGCACGGATCGAAGCGCAATGGCTCACGCAGCGCCGCACAGATTCGATTCTCCCGACCAACGTGTATGCCTTGTTGTTGGGAGTGTCCCAACACCTGCTCTCCCCGGTCGCTCGGCCGAGCCGTGGGACTGCGAGCTTCAACCCGTGGCGACTCCAGGTGGGGGCAGCCGGCGGCTACGTGCGCACGCATCTGTACGGATCGATTTCCGGCGTGTACGTCGACGCCAGCCAGACCGTCATCAATCTTCCCGGTTCGCAGGGGACCGCGCCGGCACCATTGTTTTTGGACGTCCCATTGCGTGGCCGTCTGGCCTTCGAGGCGGGCTTCGGGATGCAGCACACTCAGCAGAACGGTGCCACTTTCTTTGATGGTCACTTTGCGCCGCGTCTGAACGTTGCGATCTACGATGGGTTGTACGCCGCCGCGGGTGGAGATGTGAGGTATATCGGACAGACGGGACAAAAAGGATTCGCCCTCGCTGGCGCGAATGTCGCAGCCGGGTACCGCTTCCCCGTCGTCGGGCCTCTCGAGGGACGCGTCGACATCAGTTACACGGCATTCAAGGAACGCTCAAATTTTCCGATCGCGCAGAACGCCGCGGCCGCCATGCTGGGTGTCGCAATGGCTCTGCAATGACGCGAGACTCGCTTCCGCAAATCGCTCCACAGGAGCTCGCCGAGCGGCTCGACCGCGGTGAGCCGCTGCAGGTGCTCGACGTGCGCGCGCCCGAGAGGGTGGAGCGTGGCCACGTTGCCCTCGGCTCGGAGCTCGATTTCCATGCCCATCCGAACTCCCAGCTCTTTGCCACGCCGGACGTGGCCACGTTGCAGCTCGACGCGGCACGCCCGATCGCGGTGATTTGCGGTCACGGGAACTCGAGTAAGAAGGCGACGGCATTTCTGCGCGAACGGGGATACGAAGCCTATTCGGTCATCGGCGGGATGGCGGCCTGGGAGACCGTCTATGTCGCCCACCGGCTGTCGCCCACGCCGTCCCTCTCTCACGTGGTCCAGCTCGATCGCGTCGGCAAGCGCGCGCTCAGCTACATCCTCGTGAGCGACGGGGACGCGGTCGTCATCGATCCGGGCCGTCATGTCGAGCGCTATGACGCGTTGCTGGGGGAGCTGCGTGCGACCCCGGCGGCAGTGGTCGACACGCACATGCACGCCGACTACTTGAGCGGTGCGCGCGCGGCGGCTACCCGCTGGCGGGTGCCCTACTTCCTGCACTCGGCCGACGCCGTATCCCCGTACGACGAGCGACCGGGGCGACTGACCAATCAGGGCCTCGGTGACGGTGACACGATAGCGTTTGGACGAGCCACATTGCGCGCGGCGCACGTCCCGGGCCACACCCTCGGCAGCATCGCGTTGCTCGCTGACGATGGCCTGGCGCTGACGGGCGATTTTCTGTTCGTGCAGTCAATCGGCCGGCCCGACCTGGCGGGACGTTCCGACACCTGGGCGAAGCTGCTGTGGCAGAGCCTGGAGCGGGTCCGAGGGACGTGGCCTGGAGACCTGCTAGTCCTGCCCGCGCACTACACCAGCGAGGGGGAGCGACGGGCAGACCGTGCTGTCGCCGCGCGGTTCGATGTGATCGCCGCCACAAATGGCGCCGCCGCGATTCAGGACGAGCGCGAGTTCCTGCAATGGATTGCCGATCACGTCACGGCCTTCCCCGATGCCTACCGCACAATCAAAGAGGTCAATCTCGGCCTGCTCGAGGTCTCCGACGCGGATGCGGAGATACTGGAAACGGGTCCGAATCAGTGCGCCATAGGCTAGCCTGAGGCAGCGTGTGCAAGCTTCGCGGGGATGCCCGTCTCTCATGGCGTCCCTTACCGGAGTTTCTCATGTCGTGCTCGCGTGTGCTGGGAGCCGTCGCCCTGCTGTGCACCCTCTCGTCGCTCCTCGTCGCCCAGGGGTGGATCGACCCGGTTCGCCCGGTTCCGCAGGATCTCAACGGGCGAGTCGAGCGGCTCCGCAGCGCCGTTCAGGTCAGCATCACCGGACGCGTCGCGCGGGTGACCGTGGAGGAATGGTTCCGCAACAACGGTCCGGCGCTGGAAGAGGGGATGTACCACTTCCCCCTCCCGGGTGAGGCCGTCTTCTCGAGTTACTCGCTCTGGCAGGGCGATCAGGAGTTGCGCGGCGAAGCGATGGATGCCACCCAGGCACGGTCGATTTACGAAGCCATCGTACGCCAGAAACGCGACCCCGCGTTGATCGAGCTCGCCGGTCAGGGACTCATACGCGCGCGTGTGTTTCCCATGGCGCCGGGTGAGACCCGAAAAATCACGCTGAAGTACACGCAACTGCTCGACCGCGCTGGTGATGCCTGGCGATTCCGCTATCTCGGCGATCGCAATCGGCACAATGCGCCACGCAGCTTCCGCCTCGAGGTCGACAGCGCGGCGCGCTTTGGTGATCCGTATTCACCCACGCATCAGGTTCAGGTTACGCGGCGCGACAATCGCCTCGAGGTGACGCTTGCCGACGGGGCGGCCGGCGGTGACTTCGAGCTGCTGCTGCCGCTGGCGCGGGGATTGGTCGGTCTCTCGCTCATGCCGCATCATCCCGTCGGCGAAGACGGCTACTTCATGCTGCTACTCGCGCCGGGCGCCGCTGCCGATGCGGCCGCGCTGCGGCGCGACGTCGTCGCCGTGATCGACGTGTCGGGCTCGATGTCGGGCGAAAAGATCCAGCAAGCAAAGTCGGCGTTGATCCAATTGCTCGGCTCGCTCAGGGAAGGTGACCGCTTCCGGCTCGTCGCGTTCTCGGGTGGCGTCCGCCGCTACGCGCAGCGATGGACCAGTGTGACGACTGACGCGCGCCACGACGCCGAAAGCTGGATTCGCAGCCTGGACGCCGAGGGCGGCACGAACATCGCGGGCGCCTTGACGGAAGCTTTCGCGGAATCGCCCGCGGAGCAGTCGCTCGGCGTCGTCGTATTTCTGACCGATGGCCAGGCAAGCACGGGTGAAACGGACCCCGAGCGCATCGTGGAGCGTGCCGAACAGGGACGCGGCCGGTTCCGCGTCTTTTCGTTCGGCGTCGGCGACGACGTGAACACGTATCTGCTCGATCGACTCACGGAGCGCGCCCGCGGTGCCACGGAGTACATCCGGCCCGGCGAGAACATCGAACGGGCAGTCGGCGCCCTTGCCGCGAAAGTGGCAAGCCCGGTGTTGACCGATGTCACCATCAATGCAAGCTCCGGTGTCGAACTCTATGACGTGCAGCCGGGCAGCCTGCCAGACCTGTTCGCCGGCGATGAGATGGTCGTCTTGGGGCGATACAGGGGAGTGGGGAGTGGGGAGTGGTCGGTAACGGTGCAAGGTCGTCGTAACGGCCGGCCGGAAGAGTTTCGGACTAGCGTTGGCGACCGTGAGAACGCGGACGCTCGCTACATCGAGCAGCTTTGGGCGTCCCGCAAGGTGGGTGCACTATCACGCGAGATCCGCTTGCACGGCCAAACGCAGGAGATCATGAACTCGCTCAAGCAGCTCGCGCTGCGATACGGCATCTTGACCGAGTATACGTCCTATCTCGTGCAGGAACCGACGGTCGCGGCGCGGGCAGAGGCCGAGCACCGCGTCATGCAGGCTCCCGCTCCGGCGCCAGTCGATCAGGCGGGCGCGGCCTCCGTGGGACGGGCGGCGCAGGAGAAATCGATGGCTGGCGCGATGCGGCTCGATGCCGTCGTGGTGAGGGGGACGGTGAATGCGTCGGAGTTGGATGAAATGCGGCGCGCGCGTGCCGGCATCAACCCGACGCAGCGGATCGGCGGTCGGCTCTTCATCCTCCGCGACAGCACCTGGACCGACCTGGGCCATGGCGACTCGTTGCGCGTGGTCAGCATCGCTCCCTATAGCGACGCCTATTTCGCATTGCTGAAGG
>WNGC01000106.1_pt1 | contig 40425 bp, 39 predicted proteins | sample 5400051 | NCBI WGS metagenome assembly WNGC01 (sample SAMN13153368, study PRJNA577476) | soil metagenome | isolation source: 20 cm soil or saprolite under grassland replicate 2 | place: USA:California | collected 2016-06-15
GTACCTGGAAAGCATGCCATCGAGCTGCTACGTCGGTGACGCGTATCCGTATATGCAGAAGCACAATCCGTTCATCTATTACAACGACGTTCGGACCAATCCGGCCCGCTGCGCGGAGCACGTCGTGCCGTTCACCCAGCTGAGCACGGACCTGGTAAACGGCACCGTGCCGAACCTTGCCTGGATCACTCCGAATATGTGCAATGACATGCACGATTGCTCGATCGCCACGGGCGATGCCTGGCTCGCCAACGTGGTTCCCGGGATCCTCGCCTCCTCCGCCTTCCAGAACGGCGGAGTCCTGTTCATCACCTGGGACGAGGGCGAGTCGAGCGCCGGATGCTGCGGCAACGCCGCCGGCGGTCAGGTCGCAACCCTGGTCATCGCTCCGAACGGCGTCGCGGGGCTTCGGTCGACGATCGCCGAGACGCATTACAGCCTGCTCCGAACGATCGAAGACGCCTGGGGCTTGAGCGCGCTCGGGCAGGCCGCCAGCGCCGTCGCCATGCGCGAATACTTCCGCTCTCAGTGACCTCTAAGGTTCCACGGCCGATGCCCTCAGCTGGCTGCGCGACTATGGCCTTGTCGAGATCGTCGAATCACAGGAGGTCATTCACATGTTCGGCAAAGTCATCGCAGGAATCGCGGCGTCGGGAGTGCTGGCAGCGGTGCTCGCCACTGGCGTAATGGCGGCGCCGGCTGCCGCGTCGCCGAGCCCGACGACGAAGCAGCGCCCGGCAGCCAAGGACGCCTTTGGCGGGATCGTTACCGCAATCAACCAGACGCAGGTGACGGTCAAGAATGCGAAGCAAGGCAGCAAGACCTTCGCGCGCCAGGATACGACCGTCGTCGTCAAGGGTCGCAACGAGAAGTCGAGCTGGTCAGAGATCGAGATCAACAGCCACGTGCTCGTTCGTTACGAAACGCGCGACGGCAAGCTCTACGCGAAGCGCATTCGCATCGGCCGGGCGCACGTCGCCGGTACCGTCGCGAGCGTCAGCGGCAACGTGATCGCCCTCCGCACCCGTGACGGCAAGGACATCAAACTCACGGTGAACGCCAGCACGAAGTATTTCGAGATCACCGGCAAGAAGGAGCGGAAGCCCGGTTCGCTGAAAGACATTCACGCCGGAATGCGGCTGATCGCGGCCGGCAGCTACGACGCGAGCCACAACTTCGACGCCGCGCTCGTCGCCTATCGCAACAACTAGCCGCCTCCTTTATCACAGAGCCCCGGGTGATTCGCCGGGGCTCTTTACGTTTGCAGCTGTTCGTTCGCTCGAACCGCCTCCGGCCCGAGAAGCCAGCGAAGGAGCGGTAGGCTTGCAGCGCACGAGAGAACCAGCAGGGCCGCTTCAGCCAGAACGGCCGGCGGCGGCACATCGAACCCACCAAGGATCAAGATCCCAAGCGACAGGCAGGCCAGCAGGTAGAGACCCAGGGCCACCGAGCGAGGCGTTGAGAGTCCCCTGAAGCGCCTTCCGGCCAAGGCTGACCTAACGGGCGCCAACAGCGGGTCGTCGCTCGCCTCATGAGGGTGTGGGACTTCCGCACGAAGTGTGTTGGCCTCGGCCCGGCGCTTCTGGGCCGCCTCTGCGTGGCCGGCACGCTCATCGAGCTCGGCCAGGCTCTCCAGCGTATCCGCCAGCCTTCGTCTCCATTCCGGCTCCGGGGGAGGTGTCTTAATCCGGTTGAGGTATCCGATAGCGTCCTCAGATGAACCCTCTTTGTAGGCCGCCTCTGCCAGGCAAAGCAGCGTGCGCGGGTCAGGCCCGCGAAGCGTCAACACTTTAGTGAGGTCGGCGCGAGCCTCCTTGAGCCGTCCCTGAGCAAGTCGCAAGTCTCCGCGAGTGCCGAGGAAATAATCCTGTCCTGACCACGAATTTTCACCCGCAAGCTCTTGGACTTCATCGACATACCGCTCCGCTCCGTTCAAGTCGCCTAATTGCACGCTGGCCGCCGCCAGATTGTTGAGATTCGCCAATCGGTCGTTCCGACGCGGCGTGCCGGGCATTGCGCGTACGGCTTCGTACCAGGTCCGTGCATCCTCGAAGCGCTCCGCGCGCATCGCGACGTAGCCGCGGGCGTTGGCAGTTCGACGCTTGTATTTCGGCGTCCTCATGTACCACCGTTGGATCGCGCCGCCATGGAAATCCGGATGCGCCGACTCCACGTAGAGTTCCGAGGCACGAGCGAGCACCGACTCCGCCTCCTCGTATCTGCCCGCTGACGCGAGGCTGAGCCCAAGATCGATCAAGATCGCGGGCTTCGCGCGGTGGTCGGCTCCCGTGCTTTCGTCGGCCAACCTGAGCCAGGCGATTCCCTCTCCCACCCGATCGCAAGCGACGAGGATCCGACCAAGACTCAACAGAAGGAAGGGAAATCCGGGAGGGAGCCGTCCGAGTTTGACGTGCACTGCTTGTCGGGAGAGCCGCACAGCCGTCACACGGTCCCCCCGAATCAGTGCCCGGCGCACCCGGCGAGCATGCGCCAACGCGCGCACGACAGAGACAACCTGGTACAGGACGATCCCGATCACAACCAGCCTGAGCAGCGTCGGAAGCCAGCCGATCACGGCGGTCAGGGAGCCAGCCGTTCGATGCGCCAGCCGCCCTTCGCCTGACGCGTGTAGCGGATCCGGTCGTGGAGACGGTTGTCACGGTGCAACCAGAATTCGATAGTCTGCGGTATCACGCGGTATCCGCCCCAATCAGGGGGCAGGGGAACGGAAGCCCCCTCATACTTGGCGGCCAGCGCCGCGACAGCGTCCTCGAGCACCTGGCGATTCGCGATCACGCTGCTCTGCGGTGACGCCCATGCGCTGAGCTGGCTCGCAAGCGGGCGACTGCGGAAGTAGCGGAGGGACTCCTCGGCGGACTGCTTGACCACCGCGCCGCTGACCCGCACCTGCCGTCCCAGCTTCGGCCAGTAGACGACCAGTGACGCGCGCGGATTCTCGGCCAGCTCGCGGGCTTTCTGGCTGTCGTAGTTGGTGAAGAAGCCAAAACCCCGGTCGTCGAATCCGCGCAGCAGCACCATACGCGCTGAGGGCTCGCCCGATCGGGTGCTGGTAGCGACGGTCATCGCCTCGGGCAGAATCTCGTCAGCCGCCACGGCATCCTTGAACCAGGCGGCGAATTGCTTGACGGGATCCGGATCAACGGTGTCCTCCGAGAGCACGGGCAGCGTCTCGGCTATGGAATCAACCCATGGGACCAGCGGACGTTGCCGGATTTGTCAACCGGAGCGTGTTGCCGCGCGATCACCCAGACACCGGCCGCTTCCAGCTGTTCCTGGGCTTGGGCCTCATCCAGGTCCGTGCTGGCGAGCAGGTCCCAGCGACGCGGCTTGATCGACCATCCGAGACCCTCCATCTTTGCCAGCAAGACGGACAGCTTCCGCAGCCGGTACGCGAGCGATTCGCCCAGGGCCAGTACCGACACACTGGCTGGGGCGCTGTCAGCCGACGTGCCATAGCTCTCATAGAGCCGATCGATCCACTCCGGGACGTCGCCATCGACGGTGCCTGCCAGCTCATCACGGGGGAGGCCGAAGAGACCGAGGGCCAGGAGCGCCACCATCCTATTATCGGGAGCGCCCATGGCCCCCATACCACCGTCCGGCCGCCAGTACGTCATCAGCCACGGCGACCAGCGAGCGGTCGTCCCCGAAGTCGGGGCGGGCCTTCGGACCTACACGGTCGGTGACCGTGACGTCATCGACGGGTACGGGGAGGACGAGGAGTGCACCATCGGCCGCGGGCAGCTGCTGCTGCCGTGGCCCAACAGGATCGAGGACGGCCAGTACGAATTCGAAGGCAACTTGTATCAGACGCCGCTAACCGAGCCGGCCCGGCACAATGCGCTGCACGGGCTCACCCGCTGGATGAACTGGACGGCGCTCCACCAGGCCGAGGATCAAGTACTGATGTCGTTGCGCTTCGATCCTCAGGATGGCTACCCCTTCACGATTCGGTTCGACGTCGACTATCGGCTATCAGCGGCTGGCTTGACCATTCGCACGACCGCGAAAAACCTGGGCAGGCGGGCCGCCCCCTTTGGTGCCGGCCATCATCCCTACCTCACGGTCGGCACCCTGATCGACCTTGCCCGCCTAAAGTTGCCGTCGCTGCTGCGGCTCGAGGCCAACGATCGCCTGATCCCAACCGGTCGCCTGTTGGCGAATCGTGGCACGGCCTTCGACTTCCTTGAACTGCGGCCGATCGGGTCCCTCAGCATGGATACCGCGTTCGCCGCCCTGGTACCAGACGGCGACGGACTGATCCGGGTCCATTTCCAGGCCCCGACGGCCGACCCGAGCCTGACCCTCTGGATGGAGCCGATCTACCGGTTCCTCATGGTCTACACGCCGGACGCCATCCCCGACGCCAGTCGCCGGCGGCGCAGCCTCGCCATCGAACCGATGACCTGTGCGCCGAATGCTTTCCGCAGCGGCGACGGCCTGATCGTGCTGCAGCCCGGTCAGTCGACAAGCGCCAACTGGGGCATTTTGCTCTAACTTAGGCGGCTCCCTCGATATCATCGAATCACCCCACAATTGCGCAGCTTATGGCGGGCCTGCCAATATCAGGTCAGCGCATCACGCCGTTGTAGGAGGGAAGCTGCCGGTGTACGCAAAGATCTACGTCCCCCTCGATAATTCGGACCACTCCAACGCCGCGATCGAGGTGGCCGTCCGGCTCGCGGGAGCGACCAAGGCCAGCCTGGTCGGGAGCCATGTCTATGCCGCCCGTATGCACGACGTGCGCTTCAAGCAGATGGAGTACACGCTACCCGAGGAGTACCAGCACGAACAGGAATTAGAGCGCCAACGCAAGATCCATGACTCGCTGATCACTCGCGGCCTGCAGCTGATCTCCGACTCCTACCTGGACGTGATGAAGGCGGCCTGCGACAAAGCCGGCCTGCCATTCGAGTACAAGACCTTCGACGGCAAGAACTGGGAATGCCTGGTCGATGACATCGGCGAGTCCGACTACGACATCGTGGTGATGGGCGCGCTCGGCATGGGCGCCGTCAAGGACAGCATGGTGGGGAGCGTGACGGACCGAGTGGTCCGCCGCATCCGGGTCGACTCCCTGGTGGTCAAGGACACCCATCCATTTCGCGACGACGCCTCGGACCGGATCGTGGTGGCGGTCGACGGGAGCCCGCAATCGTTCGCGGGGCTGAGGACCGCGATCGAGCTCGCCCGAGCGTTTGGCAAGCAGGTGGAGGCGGTCTCGGTCTATGACCCCTATCTCCACTACGCGATGTTCAACGGCATCGTCGACGTGCTCTCCGCGGAGGCCTCCAAGATCTTTCGCTTCAAAGAGCAGGAGCAACTGCACGAGGAGATCATCGACACCGGCCTGGCCAAGATCTACGAGTCGCACCTGCGCGTGGCGCAGTCGGTCGCCCGCGACGAGGGCATCGAGATCAAAACCACGCTGCTGGACGGCAAAGCCTTCAAGAAGGTGCTGCAGTACGTGCGCCAGGACCCGCCCTGGCTGCTGGTGATCGGCCGGATCGGCGTCCACTCGGCGGCCCAGATGGACCTCGGGAGCAACAGCGACAACCTGCTCCGGCTGGCGCCGGTCAGCGTCCTCCTGTCCAGCCGCACCTTCGTGCCCCCCATCGATGTGCAGGCCGAGGCGAGCGTGGCCTGGACGGAGGAGGCCGAGGCGAGGATGGAGAAGGTGCCAGCCGCCTTCCGCGCCATCACCCGCACCGCCATCTGCCGGTACGCGATGGAACGCGGGCATTCGATCATCAGCTCCTCAATCATCGACCTCGCCGTGTCGGAGGTGATGCCGGAGCATGCCGCTCGCGCCATGGGCGTCCAGCCGGCCCAGGTCAAGGCCACCATCGGCGCCGACGAGAGCGCCCCGACCTGGATCTGCCGTCGCTGCGGGCGTCCTGCCCGGGTGGAGAAACCGCAGGCGTGCCCGGTCTGCGAGGGCACCAGCTTTCAGCCGGTTGACAAGGCGGCGATGGTGGCGGTGGCGACCCGGGAGGGCGGCGTCGAGGAAGAGGAAGCCTTCGACGGCTTCAAGGTCAAGTGGACGGCAGAGGCCAAGGAGGTCCTCAACCGCGTTCCGAAGGGCTACGAGCGGCGCCGGGTCAAGGCCCGCATCGAAAAGATCGCCAGGGTGCAGCGGCTTCCCAGCATCACCCGAGACTTTGCCGACGCGAACCTGGACGAGGCCTATGGACCGGTGGCCGAGGTCGTCAGCGACACGGTACCGCAGGTAAAACCGGCCGGCGAGACGCCCCTGACCTGGACCGACGAGGCGGTGCAGCGGATGGAGCGCGTGCCGGGTGGCTTCATGCGGATGATGGCTCGCACCAAGGTGGAGGAGTTCGCCAGAAAGATCCGGGCCGAGACCATCACGGGCGACGTCGTCGAGGGCGGCCTGGTGGACGCGCGGATGATGATGGACCAGGCACTCAAGGTGCACTCGCCCGAGGTGGTCAGGGCAGCGATGCAGGCGCACGGCCACCATGATGAGAACGCCGCTGCGACGCGCGAGCCCTCGCCCGGCTGGACCGAGGACGGGGTCCGCCGCCTCAACGAAGTGGAAATCCGGGCGGAGGAAAAGTTCGCGCCGAGCCGGGCACGCGAGCTCGCTCAGCACGCCGCGGAGTCGCGCGCGGCTCGCACCTCGGAGGCGATCAACGCCGCCTTTCTGGAGCGGCTCGGAATCAAGATCGGATATGGCCATCCGCTCAGCCCTAAGACCTTCGAGCATTACTTCACCTGGTCTCCGGAAGCCGAGGCGCGGCTGGCGAACCTCCCCTCCTACTGCCGGGAGTTAAGCCGCTGGCGCGTCGAGTGGACGGCGGCCAAGAAGGGACTCGGTCCGGTGATAACCCCCGCGGCGATGGACGTGAAGTTCGAGATGTGGGGCGAAGTCTCGGACGCGCTGCAGCAGAAGGGGCCGCAGATGCCATGGGAGCCTGCTGCAGAAAAGCGGCTCGAAAACATGCCGCCGTTTGTCAAAGGCCAGGTGATGGTGGCGCTCGAGGGCAATGCCCAGGCGCTTGGCGAGGAGCGGGTCACGACAAAAGTGATGGATGCCGTCATCCAGAAGTGGATCGAGACCGGCGATTTCCATGAGGGTCGATACGGCTTCCGAGCCTAGCCTGCTGATCGCGACGGATCTGACCCGCGCCTATCGCGGTGGCAAGGGGGTCTTCGACATCCGTCTCAGGCTGGCTGCCGGCGAGGTGGTGGGCGTCATGGGACCGAATGGCTCAGGGAAGACCACGCTCCTTCGCCTGCTCGCGACCGCGGCCACGCCCACGTCCGGTCAGGTCAGCTGGTTCGGGACGACGAACGCGCGGGATCCATCGGTCCGCCGGCGGCTTGGCGTCATGCTCGACCAGGCGGCCCACTTTGATCAGATGACGGGCTATCAAAACGCCTGGTTCTTCGCCCACCAGTTCGGGCTATCTGACGCGCTTGCCCGGGAGCGGCTTGATGAGCTCTTTTCCTGGTCGGGCTTGTGGGACGCACGGGACCAGCTTGTGGGCGAGTACTCGCTGGGGATGAAGCGCCGGCTCAACCTCGTTGAGGCACTGGTGCATCGCCCCTCCATCCTGCTGCTCGACGAGCCGACCCTGGCTCTCGATTACCGGGCCGAGCTCGACCTGATCGAGCGTCTCCAGCTGCTCAGCCTGACTGGCACCGCCGTGGTGCTCGCGACCAACGATGTGCATCTCGCCGAGCGTCTCTGCGACTCCATCCTCTTCCTCCACGAGGGCCGCGCCATTCGGGAGGGGCACGTGCCGGAATTGCTGACCGAGGTGGCGGGCTCGAAGGAGGTACAACTGCAGCTGAACTCGCCGATCAGCCTTGAAGGCCTTCGCTCACTGGCGGCGGTTGAGGCGGCCAACGTGGACGGGGATACCGTGCACATCATCCTGGCGCGGGGCGCCAACCCGGCGCAGGTGCTGGCGGTGCTCAACGGCACCGCGGACCTGGTCAGCAACATGCGCGTTCGCCGGCCGAATCTCGGCGACCTGTTCCTCAAGCTGACTGGCGTGGCGTTACCCGTAGGGCATCGATGATGTTGGCCGGCACCATCTGGCAGCGGGAGTTCGTTGAGTTTGCCCAGCGCCGGCGGGCGCTCGTCATCAAGCTCGCCTTTCCCCTGCTGGTGGCGATTCCGCTAGTTCTCAGCGGGGCACCGTCGATCTATGCCGCCATGGCGCTCACGATGCTGACCGCGATCGTGGGCGCTCTGGGAGCCGGCGCCGTCCTCACCCGTGAGCGTCAGACCGGCCTGACGCTACGGTACCGAACGCTGCCGGTTACGCCGGGGCGGCTCCTCATCGAGCGTCTCTCCACAAATGTTGTCATCGACTTCGGGCAGCTGATACCGGTCCTGGTCTTGATCGCGCTCCGCCATCCTTCAGCGTATGCCTGGTGGCCCGCGCTGTTGCTGACCACGGCCGCCGTCCTGCTGATCGGCAATCTGATGGGAGCCGTCGCCAGCTCACTTTCGCAATCGCCCGGCGAGGTCATGCTCTATGTCGTAATCCCGCTGCTGCCCTTGCTCTACCTATCAGGGGTCTTCACGCCGCTGTCCCAACCGGCCCTGCTCGTGGTCTCGCGACTTCTCCCTTTCAGCTACCTGCACGAGGCATTGCTCGGCGCTCTCGGAGGTCAACCGACCTTACCGCCCTGGGAAACCTTGCTCGCCGGCTTGGGCTTCCTGGTCGGTGCCGCCGGACTGACCGGGCGCTTCGGTCGCCGCGTTTTCGAATCGGACTGAGCCGGCCAGGGCCATGGCCAGCTACATCGCCACATCGTTCTCCATCGACCAACCCGGCGTCCAGCTGCCCTTCATCACCAACCGATGGGCGGTCGGATTCTTCTTCCTGGCCCACATCATCTTCGGGTCCTTCACGATGGGCGCGCTTGTACTCGGGCCGACCTATGAGTGGATTGGGCTCCGCCGGGAGGATCCGCGATTCGAGCGTTACGCCCGCGCTCTGGGGAACGTCAATCTCAAGATCTTCAGCCTGGGGGCAACCCTCGGCGGATTTGCCGTTATCGTGGTCGTCGCCCTTTACGGGAAGTTCTTTGTCGCCCTGATCACACTCTTCTTCTGGCCGGCCGTGGTGGCTTTCAGCATCTGGTTCCTGACGCTCGGCGGCATCCTCCTCTACAACCTGCGCTGGGATCAGTTCCGGCTGCGCAAAGGCCTGCACATCGCGATCGGCTACGCCACGGCCGCGACCGAGCACATCTTCCTCTTCATCATCGTTGCGCTCGATAGCTACCTCTTGACGCCGGGTCAGGGCCAGGGAACCGCTGCCTTCTTCAATCCCTCGTACTGGCCAGAGCTCGGCCACCGATTCGTCGGCAACCTTTCCTGGGCCTCCTTCTTCATTGCCGCCGTCGCCGCAATCTACGCCGCGGCCAGCCGGATCCCGGCCAACCGGCTCTACTTTCACTGGGCCGCGCGCACCAGCCTGGTCGTGGGCTTTACGACGCTGGTGGTCCAGATCGCGCTGGGAGCGGTCTTCGTGGAGAGCATCAAGCAGGGGTCGCCGGGTGCCTTCCAGTATTCAATGCAGGGCCCCTTCGCCTGGCTCTGGCTGCTGCAGGCCACCTTTGTCGCGATCCTGCTGGTCGGTAGCAACATCTATTTCTGGCAGTCCCGGCCGACGGCACCCGCGCCGGTGCTGACCGCCATCGTGGTGCTCGCGTCGCTCGTGACCGTGATGCCGGCGGCGCTCTTTCCCAAAGGCCTCTTCTGGCTGCGTTACCTGGCGCTGGGCGTCGCCGTGGCCCTCAGCCTGGTGCACTGGCTGATCTCCCGGCCACGACTGCGGGCGGCAACCCAGGACCTTCGGCGCAGCAGCCAGGTCACCCTGGCGGTCACCGGGGCGACCGCGCTTCTCCTGTTCCTGCTCATGGGCGTCATCCGAACGACGGCGCGCAGCGATTACACGATCTATGGCGTCATGAAGGAGTCGGACAGTTACGGCATCTTCCAGTCGCCATCCAAGGGCTACTACCCGTGAGTCGCTGATGGGTGACCTCCAAACCTACTTCTACTTGGCCCTGATCAGCGTAGTCATGATCGGCCTCACGCTGACGTTCGTCGGGATTGCAGCCGCCGGCCTATGGCGCTGGTTTAAGCGAGCTCATGGTCAGACGCCGCTCACTTACTGGCTGGTGGGCAGCGCGATTACGCTGGCCCTTTTGTTCATCCTGCTCGGTACAGCCGGCGTCCTCTACGGGTTTATTCGCTATGGCACGTCGTGATCCGCGGCGACTGAGTCGCCGCCAGTTCGCGCTCCTCGGCACGCAGGTGGCGGGCGCCGTGGTCACCGTGTTGCTCGGCATTCCGATCGTTGGCTTCATCCTCTCCCCCATCTTTCGCCGCCAGCAGGCGGTCTGGCGTGAAGTGGGCGACATCGCCGGCGTACCCGATCGGGAACCGACCAAGTTCGAGGTCTCATTCCCGCTCGGCGAGTGGACCAGCGCCAATGTCAAGCTGGCCGTCTATGTCGTGAAGATCAATACGGATTACCGGATCTTCTCGAACGTCTGCACCCATATGGAATGTCCAGTGCGATGGGAAGACAGCCTGCGGCAGTTCCTCTGCCCCTGCCACGGTGGGCTCTACGACCTGAACGGCAACAATGTCGGTGGACCCCCGCCGAAGCCGCTGCCCCAGTATGTCCACCGGATCGAGGGCACGACGCTCTTTATTCAGAACCGCTTCACCGAGTCCGTCTGATGGGCCGGATCGCCGCCGCCTACAACTGGTTCGACGAGCGAACCGCGATTCGCAGCCTGATCCGGAAGGGCCTCTACGAGGCGGTGCCGGTTCGCGGCGCGTGGTTCTACACGCTCGGCAGCGCCACGCTGGTCCTGATCCTGCTTCAGCTGATCACCGGCATCTTCCTTACTCTCCTCTACGTCCCGTCTGTCACCGAGGCCTGGGCAAGCCTGCACTACCTCACCCAGCACGACGCCTTCGGCGCCATCGTCCGCGGCATCCACCTCTGGTCGGCCTACATCCTGCTGTTCGTCATCGGCCTGCACATGGTGCGGACCTTTTTCTCCGGGTCGTACAAGCGCCCGCGCGAGCTCAACTGGGTGACCGGGGTCGGCCTGTTCGTTCTGGTGCTGGCGATGGCGATCACCGGCGCCTTTCTTCCCTGGGACCAGGCCGCCTATTGGACCGCCGTGGTGGTGACCAACATTGCCGTCTACACGCCCTTCATCGGCTCCTTCCTCCGTGCGCTCTGGCGTGGCGCCGATACCGTGGGGCCGACGACGCTGAGCCGGACCTTCGGCATCCATGTCTGGCTCATACCCGCCATCCTGTTCCCACTGATCGGCGCCCACCTGGCGCTGCTCCGCAAGCACGGCGAATTCGGTTCCTACGTCAACTATCGAGGCGCCTATCGAAGCCGCGAAGGCGTCGACGTCCCGCCGGCACCGAAGCAGCGGCCGATCGAGCCGCCCTATCCGGCGGTACCCACCGATGAACTCTGGGCGGCGCCACTCGAAACGGAGGATTTCTATCCGCACCAGACATTCAAAGACGGCGTCGTCTCGGCCGGCCTGGTGATCCTCGTCTTCATCCTCGCCGTCGCGATTGGCGCCCCGCTCGAGGCGGTCGCCGACCCGGCCACGACGAGCTACACACCGGTCCCGGAGTGGTTTTTCCTTCCGCTGGATGAGTTGCTATTGCTGGTTCCGCAACAGCTGATCCCGCTGGTCCTCGTTCTGCCAACGGGTGGGGTGCTGCTGCTGCTCGCCCTGCCCTTCATCGATCGCGACCCAGAGCGCAACCCCTTCGAACGACCGGCGGTCATGGTCCCCGGCGCGTTCGCCGTGCTCTTCGTCGTCATCCTGACCTTGCTCGGGTCGGGCCGGCTGTTCAACCTATGAGCACGCTCATCGCCCTCATTGGACCGGCCCTGCACCTGCTGGCCGCCGAGCTGCCATCGCAGGCGCCGCAGGGGAATAACCGGCTCGCGGCCCAGGCGGTAATCGGCAGCCTCTTCTCGCTGCACATCCTGATCGCCGGCCTGGTCAGTGGGGCCGGCGAGATCGGACCGGCCATCGAGTTCCTGGGCTTCGTCCGCCAGCGGCGCCGATACGACCGGCTGGCACACGGCCTCGGCCGCTTCATGACTCTCTATTTCAGTTTCAGCTCCGCCATCGCCATCCTGCTGATCACGGTGCTGCTGGTCGGTTACTGGGGGCATTTCTGGACGACGATGGTGACGATCGGCTGGTGGCCGTTGTTTATCGAAGCCTGGACCTTCGTGCTTCAGGTCTCGCTGGCCTACATCTGGTACTACGCCTGGGAGCCGCTCCGCGCATTCAAAGGCGTGCACATGGCCATCGGTGGCTTGCTGGCGATCGCCTCCTTCCTGCAGGTGTACATGATCGACATCATCGCCAGCTACATGCTCACGCCCACCAACCCGCAGAACCCCCTCCGTCTCGCCCTGAACCCAACGTCCTATCCATTGACCGTCCACCGCACTATCGGAAACCTCGCTTACATCGGTTTTGCCTTCGGCGCCTTCTGCGCGATTCGCTTTCTGCGCGCCCGCAATCGCGAGGACAAAGCCTTCTACGACTGGGCCGGGAGCTTCGGTGTCCTGTGGGGCGTGGCGATGACCCTGCTGCAGCCCATCGTCGGCTACTCGTACGCGAAAGAGATCCAGCTGCACAGCTATGGCAGCTGGTACAAGATGATGTTTGGGACCCTGAGCCCGGTCTTCCTCTGGCAGATCACGCTGCTGGGGATCATGTTCATCACGGCCACGCTCTACTTTGGCCGGCGGCTGCGGACTGATGGAGCGCGCGGTGCAGGGCTGCTCAGAGCCATGTCGGTCGGCCTGGTGTTGACCACCCTGCTCGCAGCGATGCCCTACCACCTCGGCTTTACCTATGCCGATGTCGCGGCGGCCGGCCTCAACCGTCCGTTCTGGGAAGGGGGGTTGATCAACCCATTGGGCTCGATGATCCCGTGGAAGGTGCTGGCCTTGATGTTCTACACCCTGATCGCGATCGCCGCCGTGGTCTGGTACCTGCGCGGTCTGCCGGGCGTGGTCTGGGGCAGCGCCCGACGCGGCGAACAACGCATCCTGATGCTGATGGCAGTCCTCACGATGCTGATGATCGTGACAATGGGCTTCATCCGCGAGAACAGCCGAGGCCCCTTCTTGATCTCCGGTGAGATGACGATCCAGGGGCAGCAGAACACCCAGGCTCCTCAGCCGACGCCGGCACCGTAATCCGATCCCCAACAGCTGGACGCGAGAAGATCGGTCCTGTGGAACGGCGATGGGATCCCGGTGCGCCACTTCGTGACGTAACCCCCGGCATTTGGCTTCAGCAAGGCCTTTGGACGTGGGGGCCGGGCAGTCAGCGTCAGGGGGTTGCAGTCGGTTGCCTGGTGCCCACGGGATTCGAGGCCTATGCCCGGGTGCTTCATCCTGCCTGGCGCGAGACCGAACGCGGCCCGGAAACGGTTCGCTGGTCGGAGATCGCGTCCTGGACCGGCGCCACGGTCCATCCAGCGATGCAGTTCCACCGTATCGCGAGGCTTCCGGCCCATCCGGGCCAGCGGTCGCCAACATGGGGGACTGTCCCGACCGGAGGCTCGCTCCCAGTTGCCGAGGGCGACCGGCTCGTTGCCATCCTGCGAGCCTTTACGGCCACCCCCCATCGCTGCTACTTCGGCGTATGGGAAGGCTTTGGCGTGCCGGAGCTGAACGCGTTCGCCAATCAACCCCGGTTAAGGCTGACGCATCGCGCCTACTTCCTGTTTTTAGGTCCGATCGACGCCGTCACATCGCTGAGCTTCGGAAGCTTTCAGCAGACCCCGAACCTGTGGTGGCCGGAGGACCGGGCCTGGTGCGTCGCCACCGACATCGACCTGTCTGAGACCTATCTGGCCGCGTCTGAGGCGTGCGTCCAGCGGGTCATTGCCGATCCGGGCCTTGAAGCCTTCGCCATCACGCCCGAGGCGCGAATCGATGTCGACGGTGACGTGATCAACAACTGAGCCAAAGCCGGACGGCGACGGCCTAGCGTTCGCCGGCGGTGTGGGGGACGGGCTTGTCCTGAATCGGGCCTTCCTCAGCCGATTCACTGATCTCCTCCGATAGGCGGGGGAGGCCTTCCGCGTGCACCTTCCCTGACGGGCTTGCGGAGAGCGCCTCCTCGCCTCGTCGGGCCCGGTAGAACGCACCGAGGAAGACGTTGAGGAGGGCGGCGATCGGCACCCCGAAGAGCGCGCCGAGAATCCCGCCCAGCTCGGCGCCGATCAACAGCGCCGCCATGGCGACCAGGGGATGAATGCGCGTGGCGGAGCCGGTGACGCGTGGCCCGAGGATGTATGCCTCGATCGCGTGGCCGCCGAGCGCGACAACCAGGGCCAAGAGCGCAACCAGCGGCCCCTTGAAGACGAGGGCGATCACCACCGCAAGACCCATCCCGATCGGCGCGCCGATCAGCGGAAGGAACTCGAGGAAGAAGGTCAAGATTCCGAGCACGACCGCGTAAGGGACACCGATCAGTGTCATCGCGACCCCGGTGTATGTCCCCATGACCAGCGACATGGTCAGCTGACCCCGGGCGTATTGGCCGAAGGTCGTGCCAACGGCGAGGAGCGTGAAGTCATAGACCTCTTCGCGCCCCGGAAAGAGTTTGCGCATGGTGGCGATCAGCTGGCGGCCTTCCACCAGCAGGTAGATCGAGATCACGACCACCAACAGGACATTGATCAGCGTCCCCAGCGTCCCACTCAGGATGCCGAGGACCGATCCGAGCACGGCCGTGCTGATCCCGGCGGTCCCGCTCGGCAAACTCAGCTTGAGCGGAATGCCCGCATTGTCGATCGCGTCCTGCAGGGCGCGGACGAAAGCGATGGCACGCGATTCCAGTGCCGGCAATTGCTTGGCCTGGCCGATCAGCGCCGGCGTCACGAGCGCGATCACCCCAGCGATCAGCCCGATGATGACGACGTAAACCAGAAGCACCGCGATCGTCCGCCGGCCTTTGAACACCGCCAGCGTCTCCATCCGGTCGATCACCGGCGTGAGCAGCAAGGCGATGATCGCGGCGAAGACAAACAGCAGAAGAACGTTGAAGAGATGGACGACCAGATACTCGCTCTGGTGAAAGAGCATGACCAATGTGAGCGCGATCAGGACATACACGAGGATCCGGACCGGGCGCTCGAGGTGGCGCCATGCTCTGGTCACGATCCGTTCGTCGTCCGCCATGGAGCCAGTCTCGCAGACCGGCCGCTAGAGACCGAGCGACGCCGTCGTTACATGGCGCAGGGCCCGACCGCAACCGGCTGGGTTCGGCCTTGCGCCTGGTCGATATCGGGCTGCACCTCCGCATCGGTCAGCGCGTAGGCCTGGCCAGACTGGCTCGTCGACGCGGCGAAAATCACCCCCAGGACGTTGCCGTTCAGGTCGACCAGCGGGCCGCCCGAGTTCCCCGGTTGTACGTTGGCCCGCGTGATCCAGATGTTGCGAACCACGAGGTTCTGCCCGTAGATGTCACGCCCCTCCGCCCGAACCTCGTAGTTGACAACCGCGGGCTCGGCCGACTCATTGCCCCCGCCCGGATAGCCGATCGCGGCGCCCTGGGTCCCGGCTCGTGCCCCGGCTTCGTCGAGGGGGGCCAGCGCCAGGCGTGGCACGTACAGGATGGCGACATCTCGTTGGGAGTCGAACAGGACGACCCGCGCACTCAAGCTCCGGCCGGCGTTGTTCCGCACCGTGGTGCCCTGCGTGCCGGCTACGACGTGGGCGTTGGTCAGCACCATGCTCGGACCGACCGGGAAGCCGCTGCCGAAGACGATCCCGCCACAGCCAAAGCCCTGGATCTTCAAGGTCGCAGCTTCAGCCGCCTGCACGCCCGCGGTGTTGATTGAGTTGGGCAGCGGCTGGGGCGAGGGGCTGACCGGCTCCAGCCCGGAGAAGGCGGCCGGAAAGTTGACGCCCGCGATGATCGCCGCCACCCGGGCGAGGAAACCCGGCGGTCGTGGAGCGATGGCGTCGAGAGTCCGCAAGACCGCCGACCGCTGGATGACACTCGAGATCTGCGGGCTGGGAACCCGCGCCAGGCTCAGGCCCAGAAACCAGGAAACCGACAGAACGGCGACGGTGGAGAAGATCGCGCCTCCCAGGCTGTCGATCCGGCCCGACTGGGGGTGTGCGATCAGGCGAAGGCGAATCGGCTCCCCCACCCAGTAGCCGACGCTGCTGCCGATCGTCCCCAGCACGATCAGGATCATGACCGCCACCAGGGAACGCGCCGTTGGACTGCTGAGGTTGAGGGCGTCCATCACCACGGGCGCCAGCGCGGCACCGACGACGACCCCGACGACGAGACCGACGTACTGGGCCAGGGACAGCCAGAAGCCGCGACGAAATCCGCTGCTGATGGCAAAGATCACCGCGATCACGATGAACAGGTCGATGATGGTAAAGCGCATCACGCATGCACCCGCAGGTCGCTTCGAGGCTTGCCGACGCAGATCAAGGCATAGCCTTCAGCAAGCTCTTCATTGCTGATCAACCACGCCTCCGACTGGTCGATGATGCCGTCGACCCTGACCATGCAGGTTTTGCATCGGCCCTTGCGGCAATCGAACGCGAGCGTGACACCGGCCCGAAGTCCAGCGCCAAGGATGCCTTCGTTCTCAGCCACCTCGACGGTCGTCCCGCTGTTGAGAAAGGTGACGCGGAAAGACCGCGCCATTAATGGCTCTTGACGGCGGTGATCACGCGATAGAGGTAATCGCCGGCGGCAATGACCACAATCAAGATGCCAAACGCCACCAGGCGCGGCCGTAGCCAGCTTCGATAGAAGCTGCCTCGCCAGGCCGGACCCAGTAGCAGCGCGAGGACGATTCCTGCCGCGGCGATCGCCAGAAGAATGCGCAACGCCGTCGACACGGGCTTAGTCTACGGAAGCTCGACGCGCTCGCTAGTCGAAACCGATGACCTGCTTGAACCGGTCGAAAAAGCCCTTCTCGATGTGCTGCGGCTTGCCGCTGACACCGCCCAGCTGATGGAGCGCCTGCTTCTGTTCCTCAGTCAGGTTGGTCGGAATGACGACTCGCACATAGACGACCTGGTCGCCACGCCGACCCGAACGCAGGTGCGGGATCCCGCGCCCGTGGATGCGAAGCAGCTTGCCGTACTGGGTACCGGGTGGGATCTCGATCCGTTCAGGCCCGTCCACCGTGGGGATCTCGACCGTGTCGCCCAGCGCGGCCTGCGCGACGCTGAGTGGTAGCTCGTAGACGATGTCCGTGCCATTTCGCTTCAGCACCGGGTGCGGCTTCACCTGGATCACGATGTAGAGGTCGCCCGCGGCGCCACCACGGGGCCCGACTTCGCCCTCGCCCGTCAGCCGGATCTGCGAGCCGCTGTCGACCCCGGCCGGAATGTTGACTCGAACTTTCTTCTCACCGGGCCGGTGACCGCTCCCGCCGCAGGTCCGGCAGGGTCGCTCGATCACCTTGCCCTCACCGTTGCAGCGCGGGCAGCTCGCCACATTGACGATCTGGCCGAAGATCGACTGGGTCGCACGTCGCACCTGTCCCGCGCCTCGACACTGCGGACAGGTCTGCGGCGACGTGCCCGCCTCAGCGCCGGTACCCTGGCAGGATTCGCATGCCTCAGCTCGCGGAATGGTCAGCTCGCGCTCGACACCGCGGACGGATTCTTCGAAACTGAGTCGCAGGTCGAGCCGAAGGTCTGCCCCTCGGCGGGGGCCCGTGCGGGTTCGCCCCGCGGCGGCCGTGCCGAAGAACATGTCGAAAATGTCGTTGATGCCGCCGAAGCCGGCGCCGCCGAAGTCGTAGCCGGGCATACCCTGGGTTCCGGCGTGCCCGAACGTGTCATACCGCTGCCGTTTCGACTGGTCGCTCAGGACCTCGTAAGCCTCGTTGATCTCTTTGAAGCGCGCCTCGGCCTGGGGATCCCCATTGTTCCGATCGGGGTGGTATTGCAGCGCGAGTTTTCGGTAGGCCCGCTTCAACTCTTCGGCGGTGGCATTACGTCCGACGCCGAGTACCTCGTAATAGTCCCGCTTGATCGCCATGCTGTGGTGTCTAGGACTTTAACGCGCGCGGGTGGGCAACCTTCACCAGGGTCGGACGCAGCACCCGCTGGTGGAGCCGATAACCCGGCTGCATCTCTTCGACCACGGTGCCTTCCTCGTGCTCATCGGTCTCCTCTCGGGCGATCGCCTCGTGCTGGCTGGGGTCGAACTTCTCGCCGACCGCGGGGATGGTCGAGAGCCCTTGTGCCTGAAGGGTTTCCTCGAACTGCCGGGCCACCAGCTTGATGCCCTCGAACCAGTTCCGGTCGATGCCCTCCGGCGCATGATCGAGCGCGCGACGGAGGTTGTCGAGGATGGGAAGGAGCTTGCGCAGCAGCTCCTCGTTCGCGTACTGGGTCCGATCAGCCAGCTCCTGGCGCGTCCGACGCTTGTAGTTCTCGAAGTCCGCAGCCAGCCGCTGGTAGCGCGCGAACATGGCCTCCGCGTTGTCGCGAGCGGCCTGCAGTTCGGGGTCCACAGCCTGTTGCGAGGCGGTTCCGGGCTGGGGGTCTTCCACCGAGCTCGCCCGGGTATCGACAACGCTCTGGCGGCCCGTCTCACCCCCCGGAACCGGCTGGTCGGGAGCTTGGTGTTTCGGTGACATGTTTGGCTTCTTACCCATTGGCGTTCGCCCCGAATCAGTTCCCGAAGTGCGCCAGCACGTCGGAGGTGGCCTGGCTGACCAGGCGCACTCGCGCCACCACCTGTCCATAGTGCATCCGGGTCGGGCCGATCACTCCGATCGTGCCCCGCACCCGGTCGGCCATCTTGTAGGTGGTGAGCACCAGGCTGCACTCCCGAAGTCCACTGCTCGTGTTCTCTCGGCCGATGATGATCTCCACGTCCTTCTCGAACGCTACCTGTTGCAGGATGCTGGCGAGCTGGGCGCCCTGCTCGAGCAATTCCAGCAATTCCTCCAGGCGGCTGACCTCGACGAACTCCGGGTGGCGAAGCAGGTTGCGCACACCGTCATGCAGGACTACAGTCTGTCGCTGCGCCTGGTGAGTCGTGATAGATTCGATCACTCGTTCGATGATGCGGCGCTGCTCGCCGCGGTCCGGTCCGAGCTGGGCGAGCCGACCGGCGAGCTCTTCAGCGGTCTGGCCCTTGACCTTACGGTTCAACATGGCGGCCATCCGGCTCAGGTCGTCCTGTGAGGTGGGGCGGTCAAGGTGGACGACCTGCTGCTTGATCAGGTTGCCTTCGAGGACGAGGATGATGAGAGCCGACTGCGGCTCGAGGGAAACCAGGTCGATGTGCTTGATCCGTTGCTCGCTGACCTCCGGAGCGGTCACGAGCGAAACATTCTCAGTGACCTGGGCCAGCACCATCGCCGCCTTCTCCAGGATCCCATCGACGCTACGCGGTGCGCTCTCGAACTCCTGCCTGACGGTTCGGCGCACCCCCGGCGTGGCCGCCTCCGTCTCCATCAAGAAATCGACGAAGTAGCGATACCCGCGGTCGGTGGGGATCCGCCCGGCCGAGGTATGCGGCTGCTGCAGGTAGCCGGTGCCGACCAGGTCGGCCAGCTCGTTGCGGATGGTCGCCGACGAGAGGGCGATGAAATACTTGGCCGCGAGGACCTGGGAACCGACGGGGACCCCGGTCACGGTGTAGTCCGAGACTACGGCCTTCAGAATCTGCTGCTTGCGCTCGTCGAGCGGGGTGGGTTCCAGCATTATTGGCAGTCTCCATCAAGGAGTGCTAATCCCGATTCTAGCGGCTAATCTCAGGTCGTGCCGACGCCGGTGCGGATCTATTCGGATTACGTCTGACCGTTCTGCTATATCGACTCGGTCGGAGTCGAGCGGCTTGAGCGGGAGTACGACGTCGTGGTCGACTGGGTACCCTTCGAACTGCACCCTGAGATCCCCCCGGAGGGCCGGCTACGCGACGAGGTGCTGCCACCGGCATACCGGGCCCGGGCGGAGGAAGGCGTCAACCGGCTCGCCGCACAGGTTGGGCTGCAGCTGCGGTTGCACGACCGGCTGATCAACTCCCGCCCCGCATTGCAGGCCGCCGAGTTCGCCCGGCAACATGGTCGGTTCGAACAGATGCACCACGACCTGTTCCGCGCCTATTGGGACGAGGGACGCGACCTTTCGGACATAGCGGTGCTTCGCGAGGTGGCCGGACGGGCGGGTGTCGACGCGGGCGGCATGGAGGCGGCCATAACCGCGAACCGGTTCGGTGATTACCTCGACGCCCGGCGCGCCGAGGCCGAAGAGCTGATGATCAACGGCATCCCGGCCCACGTGATCGCTGACCGGTACCTGGTGATGGGGGCGCAGCCCTACGAGCTGTTCGAGCGTGTCCTGGCCAAGGTCGGCGTGCCAAAACGCGGAAGCGACCCGGCCTGATGCGCGATATCGCGCTTTATCAAAAGCGGTGCTGCCTGACTGCGCGCACCAGCAGGGCCGCACCAACGAGGGCAACCACGATGAAGACGACCCCGACAATCGGCGTGATGATGTCGTAGTGACACGAAGGGGGCAAACACCCGGCGATAACCTTGAAGAGAATTCCCGCCCCAGCCAATCCCGCACCGAGCATGTAGCCGCCGGGCTGCTCTGGTTGGCTTCGGAACCTCGCGAGCAGAATGACCAGGAAGATGATCGACGTGACGGCTGGAAGGGGCCCGGCCGCGAGCGACGCGTAACCAAGCGCTGCGCCTGCCAGAAGAAACCCGACCGTGGAGAGAAGAACTCGCCAGTTCACACGGCAACGATCACAGCAACCTAACCCAGGAAGGCCGCGCCCACCTGGTTGGCAAGCTCGATGCCCCGTCGCGTGAGACGGACGCCGCTATCCTGTTCCGCCAGCAACCCGGCGCTGATCAGCTGAGTCCGCTGTGCGGGGAAATCTCGCGCTGCGGTTGTGCCGTCCAGCAAGCGGACGCCAATCATGGCGGCCTCACCCAGAGCGCGTTCCGGTGACAGGGTCTCACTGCCGGCGACCGCATGACCCGATGCTGAGGCCTGCTTGATGTAGGCCTGCGGCCCCTTAATGTTCCACCGCCGCTCCGTGCTCCGATCAAAGCGGCGGAACATCGAATGCGCGCCGGCGCCGCAGCCGAGGTAGGGCCGATACTGCCAGGCGGCCAGGTTGTGGCGGCATGCGAATCCAGGAAGCGACCAGTTGGAGATCTCATAGTGCTCATACCCTGAGGTCACCAGCCGTTCGGCGGCTGCCCAATACTGGGCAAGTTGCTCATCGTCGCCTGGCATCCTTACCAGGCCCGTCCGGACCTCCTGGCCCAGCCGGGTCTTCGACTCGACGGTCAGCTCATAGGCCGACAGGTGCTGGACCCCTGCGGCAAGCACGGCGTCCAGCGCCTCGAGCCAGCTTGCGAGGTTCACGCCGGGCACCCCGTAGAGCAGGTCGGCGTTGATATTCGAAAACCCGCCGGCGCGGGCGGTGCGAAGTGCCGCGATCGCATCGGTGCCGGAATGCAGTCGCTCCAGAAAGCGCAACGCATCAGGCTGGAGGCTCTGAACACCGACGCTCAGCCGGTTGACACCCGCCTGGAGCCAGCCATCGACCTGCTCGCTCGTCACATTGCTCGGATTGGCCTCGAGCGTGATCTCCGCGCCGGGCGCCAGGCCGATCCCCCGCACCCGATCCAACACCTGGTGCAGCTGGGCGCTCGTCAGCAAGCTCGGCGTGCCGCCCCCGATGAACACGGTGTCGAGCGGGCCGATGGGGAGCTCGGCGCCGGCCAGCTCAACCTCCCTCGACAGTGCCTCGACGTATGGCGGGATGAGCCCTTCGAGCACGGCGTAGGCGTTGAAATCGCAGTACTTACAGACCCAGGTGCAGAAGGGCACGTGCAGGTAGAGGCTGTGAATCCGTTCCATCAGTCCAGGCTCAGCACGGCCATGAAGGCCTCTTGCGGGATCTCGACGTTGCCGACGCGCTTCAGGCGCTTCTTTCCTTCCTTCTGCTTCTCGAGCAGCTTTCGTTTCCGGGTCACGTCGCCGCCGTAGCACTTGGCCGTGACGTCTTTACGCATCGCCGGAACGGTCTCGCGGGCGACGATCTTGCCGCCAATCGCGGCCTGAATCGGAACTTCGAAGAGCTGGCGGGGAATCAGGGTCTTGAGCTTTTCCGCAAGGCGGCGGCCCTGCTGCTGCGCCTTGCTTCGATCCACGATCATCGAGAGGGCATCGACCGGCGAGCCGCCGACCAGAACGTCGAGCTTGACCAGGTTGGCCTCCTCGAAGCCGACCAACTCGTAATCGAGCGATGCGTAGCCCTTACTTCGCGACTTGAGCTGGTCGTAGTAGTCGTGGATGATCTCCGCTAGTGGCATCCGGTAGGTGAGAACAACGCGATCGCCCGGCTCGTAGACCGTGTTCAGGTACTGGCCGCGGCGTTCCTGACTCAGCTGCATCATGTTGCCGACGTAGGCGCTCGGCACCACGATGGTCGCCAGCACAATCGGCTCGCTGATCGATTCGATCTCTGATGGGCTGGGAAGGTGGTCCGGATTGTCGACCGGCACATCCTCGCCGTTGCGCAGCCTTACGCGATATTCGACGGTCGGCGCGGTGCCGAGCAAGGTGAGATTAAACTCTCGCTCCAGTCGTTCCTGGACGATCTCCATGTGGAGCAGGCCGAGGAAGCCGCAGCGAAACCCGAAGCCTAACGCGGCCGATGTCTCAGGTTCGTAGACCAGCGCCGCATCGTTGAGCTGGAGCTTTTCCAGCGCTTCCTTGAGCTGCTGGTACTGGTCGCTGTCGGTCGGAAAGAGCCCGGCAAACACCATTGGCGTGACGTGCCGATAACCCGGGAGTGGAGCGGACGCCGGCCGGGCGGCATCGGTCACCGTGTCGCCCACGCGGGAATCGCGAACATTGCGGATGTTCGCGATCAGGTACCCGACCTCCCCTGCGGACAGGTCGTCGACTTGGGTGCGCTCGGGCCGAAAGATTCCGACCTCATCGACCTCGAAGGATTTTCCGGTCTGCATCATCTGGGCGCGGACGCCCTTGCGAAGGGTGCCCTCGAGCACGCGCACATAGGTGACGACCCCGCGATAGGCATCGAACTTCGCGTCGAAGATCAGGGCGCGCAAGGGCGCCGTGGGATCGCCGGTGGGCGGTGGTACCTCGCGGACCACCGCCTCCAGGATCTCCTTCGTGCCGATCCCCTGGCGGGCGCTGGCGAAGATCACGGACTCCGCCGGCAGGCCGATCACTTTTTCGATCTCCTCCCGGACCAGCTCGGGATCCGCCTGCGGCAGGTCAATCTTGTTGACCACGGGCACGATCTTCAGGTTGTGATCGAGCGCCTGGTGCACGTTGGCCAGGGTCTGCGCCTCGATCCCCTGGGACGCATCGACGACGAGGATGGCCCCGTCACAGGCGGCCAGCGCCCGCGACACTTCATACGAGAAGTCAACGTGCCCCGGAGTATCGATCAGGTTGATCTGGTAGGTCTGGCCGTCGTCGGCCTTGTAAAGCATCCGGACGGCCTGCGCCTTGATGGTGATGCCGCGCTCCCGCTCGAGGTCCAGCTGATCGAGCACTTGCTCGACCATGTCTCGCGGTGCCACCGTCCCCGTGTATTCGAGGAGACGGTCCGACAGCGTCGTTTTTCCATGGTCGACGTGCGCGATCACCGAGATCGCGCGGGTGAGCCTGGTCGGGGTGGACACCCGACGGAGTTTATCGGGCATAAAGAAAGGGCCGGCTCGGATGAGCCGGCCCTTTGGTCCGGTCGGTTACTTATTGGGGGCGCTCTTCCGGAATCCCTTCGGTCGTGTCGTCGGGCGTCTCCTCGACGCCGCCTTCACGCGTGGTCTGCGGGTCGGTCTCCGCCGGATCGCCCATCGGTTCGCGACCGCCGATCTCTTCGCGCTCGACGCTCGGCTCCTTGATCATCAGGTACCTCCGTGCTCGGATGATTAGCGTAGTCGTACCGTATCACGTGAGTGTCCTAATATCAAGTCCAGCCAATCGTTTCCCTCCCCCTCCTGGAGGAGGATCAGGGGTGGGGCCTCTAGCTGCTTCGCGAGGCCCGGGAGGCGCTGGGAAGACTCTGGGCGACGCTACCGAGCTCCCGCCGGCCTCCCGCCTTGACCCGGTGCGCCAGGACCATATCCGCCACCTCGTTGACCTCGGGAACGCCGACCTCCGGGACGCCGCGGTAGGCGGCCAGCGCCTGGGACGCCTTGCGTCCGACCAGGTCGGCCCGATGGCCGTCAACCTGGAGGCTGACATTCAGCTCAGCGAGTGCCCTGAGGATGCCGGCCGGCATCACCACGTGGGGGAAGCGCACGATTGCCTCGGCGATGCGGGTCCCGATCTCAGCATCCTGGTCGGCGAAGCGCTGGCTGAACGACGCGGGGTCGGATTCCCATTCCTCGCGGCGCTCGACGATCTGAACCCGCTGGCCGATGTCCTTGATGCCTTCCACGTCCACCGTCAGCCCGAATCGATCCAGCAGCTGCGGCCGCAGATCACCTTCCTCCGGATTCATGGTGCCCACCAGGATGAAACGCGCCGGGTGCCAGATCGAAATCCCCTCGCGCTCGACCACGTTGACCCCCATGGCCGCGGCATCGAGCAGGACGTCGACCAGATGGTCGTCGAGCAGGTTGACCTCGTCGACATACAGAATGTTGCGGTTCGCCTCCGCCAGCACGCCCGGCTCGAAGCGGCGCTCGCCGCTCTTGATGGCGGCCTCGATGTCGATCGCGCCCACCACCCGGTCCTCCGAGGCATTGATCGGCAGCTCAACGACTCGCATCCGCCGGCGCCCCCGGGGCAGCGCCTCACCGCCCGCGACTCGGTCCTGGCAATCGGAGCAGAGGGCCTCAGGCGCGTCCGGGTCGCATCGGTAGGGGCAGTCGGCAACCACCGCGAGCTCCGGAAGCAGTCGAGCGAGCGCGCGTACCGCCGTCGATTTCCCGGTGCCCTTCTCGCCGCGGATCAGGACGCCGCCAATCGCCGGATGGATAGCGTTCAAGATGAGCGCGAGCTTCATCTTGTCCTGGCCGACGATCGCGCTGAACGGATAGACAAACCGCTCCATCAGGCGGAACCCGTCCTTAGCATCTCACGCTGGACGCTGTCGACGATCGCGCTCTGCGACAGGTCAAAGAGGCCGTAGTATCGACCGCCCAGCCGCTCCGCCAGGTCGCCGCAAACGTTGAAGGCATACGCCCCGTAGAGACTGGTCACCCGGTTTCGCGGATACCCAGGCTGGCTGCTAAAGTCGCGCGTCGAATCGATCACCATGGCCCGGATGCCTTCCTGCTTGATCTGGCTGGCGGTGCGCTGCGCCTCGAGCAGCGGCTCCTCACCGAAGAGACTGATGTTGCCGCGGCCATCACTGATCAAGACCAGCAGCGGATAGACCCTCGGGTCGCGCAGCCGTTCGGTCTTGATTAATTTCAAGGCCGTCATGAGGCCGTGGGTCAGCGGCGTGGTGCCGCCGATGTTGAGGCGCTCCAGCCGCCGCTCGGCGAGGTCGACGCTTGAGGTTGGCCGCAGCGCCACTCGAGCGTTGCGTCCACTGAACGCGACCAGGGCAACCTTGTCACGGCGAACGTACGCATGCCGGAGCAGCGAGAGGATCGCCCCCTTGGTCGCCTGCATTCGCTGCTCCGCATCCATCGATGCGGAGGCGTCCACCACGAAGACGATCAGGTTGCCGGTCTTGCGCTCGCGGACCTTCTGACGGAGATCCTGGCTCTCGAGCTGCAGCTGATTCGGCGCATCGGGGGTGGCCTGCCGCCGGCGCAGCTGATGCGGCGCCGCCGCCCGCACGGTCGCATCGAAGGCGACGTCCGTGACCTTCTCGGTCTGCGAGCTGCGCACGTAGCGTCCGCGTTTCGTCTCGCTTTTCGTCGAGGTCCGCTTGCCCGCGGCGCGGCGGGCCTGCCGCTCGCGGGGCAGATCCAGCTTCTTGACCGCGAAGGTGCGTAACTGGATCACGGTATCGGGCTCGACGTCGACCGCCTCGGTACTGGGCGACTCGCGCGCCTCCGCGGTGGTCCAGCCTTCATTCGACTCTCCGCCGGAGGCGCCCTCCTGTTGGGTGGCCTCGCCCCGAGCGGCGTCCGCGGTCTCGGTCGGCGTCGTCGCCTGGATCTGGGCCAGCTGCTCCGCGGCGCGGGACGCCAGCTCTTGCGCCTGCTCCGGCTTGTCGGTAGCGGCGTCGCGACGGCGATGCGCCAGGGCCAGCTCGAGGGCCTCCAGCACGTCGGCCAGCTCGACCAACGCCGCGCCACGAAGCGCGCAGATCGCTCGAGCGGTGCGCGCCACCACCAGGTCCGCCCGGTGGCCCGCCACGGAACCGTCCAGGCAGAGCCGAGCAATCAGCGACCGGATCGCATCGGGGAGTTGCACCAGATCGAGGCGCGTCGTCGCCGCCTGCAGCCGGTCGTAAAGCTCCAACTCACGTGGCGCCGCCGTCCGGTGCACCGCCTGCGGGTTGTCGAGGAATTCCCGCTCGAGCTCCATAACGCGAAGCCGCTGATCGATGTCGGTCGGGGTCGTCACCTCGACGCAGAGCCCAAACCTGTCGAGCAACTGGGGGCGGAGCTCACCTTCCTCCGGATTCATGGTGCCGACCAGGATGAAGTGGGCTGGGTGCGTAACCGACATTCCCTCGCGTTCGACGACGTTGATCCCCATCGCCGCCGCGTCCAGGAGGACGTCGACGAGGTGGTCGTCGAGCAGATTGACCTCGTCGACATATAGAAGGTTGCGGTTGGCCTCGGCCAGTACGCCGGGCTGGAAACGCCGGGTCCCGGCCCTGACCGCCGCCTCGATATCGATCGAGCCGACCAGCCGGTCTTCCGACGCGTTGATCGGCAGTTCCACGATCCGCATCGGCAGCCTGACCACCGGCAATCGCCCGGCGTTCGCCCGACGGCGGCACTCGTCGCAGTAGCGGGAAGGGATCGCCGGGTCACAGCGGTACGGACACTGGTCGACCGCCTCATAGTCGGGTAGCAGCCGCCCCAGGGCGCGCACCGCCGATGACTTGGCAGTGCCGCGATCGCCGCGGATCAGCACGCCGCCGATCGCCGGATCGATGGCATTGAGCAGGAGCGCCTTCTTCATCTGCTCTTGACCGACGATCGCCGAAAACGGCAAAGTCAGCTCGAATGGCACGCTATGAGTCTAGCCAGACCTCGTCATGCGGAAACAGTTGGCGGAAGCTGAGCGTAAGGTTCGCCTGTCGAAACCGTTCTTGTTCGTAACGCCAAAGCATGTGTCTGTATGTTTACGTCGCCACCGACTCGGATCTGCCTGAACTCCGGTGGGATAAGAAACAGCCGGCGTTCAACGTCCACCGTCTGAAGCGCAAGGAAAAATTCCTGCGTGGCCTGTCAGGCGCCAATGCCTACATCCTCGGATCACACGAGGGGTGCGGTTGTGGATTCATATTGGACGAGTTGAGTGATCCTGAAGATCGGGCTGCCTCCGAGGATTCGCGGCGGAGGCTTTGTGAGTATGTCGACGCGGTCGTTCGCGGCGAAGCCAGCGTTGTCCTGCTTGCAGCCTGGCAGGGAGACGAGGGCAAGCCCCCGGTCCGTGCCAGGGTGACAGCCCAGGATTTACTGGCGTACCCATGGGATCGAACATGGGACGCCCCTCATGTGATAGAGGTCACATCGACGTCCGGTCACCCTTCGTCGAGCCTATAAGTCGAGTTCTTTGGCGATGATTTCGCGCATGATTTCGTTCGTCCCGGCGCCGATTGGGCCCAGCCGGGCGTCGCGCCAGGCACGCTGGATCGGGTACTCCATCATGTAGCCGTAGCCGCCGTGGATCTGCAGCGCCCGGTCGGCGACGCTCACGTCCGCCTCGGTGGCGGCGATCTTCGCCATCGAAACCTCTTTGGTGCAGGGCAGATTCTGCGAGTGCAGCCACAGGGCGTAGTAGGTCAGTTGCCGGGCCTGCTCGATCCTCAGCGCCATGTCGGCGATTTCGTGCCGGATCACCTGCATCGACGTCAGCGTCTTGCCGAACTGCACCCGGTTCGATGCGTAATCGACAGCCAGCTCCAGGCTGCGCTGCGCCGATGCCACGGCCGAGATCGCGATCCACAGCCGCTCCCACTGAAAGTTCGCGACAGCCATTTTGAAGCCGTTGTTTTCCTCGCCGAGACGGTTCTCGACCGGCACCCGGCAGTCCTGGAACACCAGCTCGGCGGTGTCGGACGCCCGCCATCCCAGCTTGTCCAGCTTGCGTCCGACCGTATAGCCGGGCGTGCCCCGTTCCACCACCAGCAGCGACAACCCATGATGGCCGCCCTCCGGCTTGGTGCGCGCGAGGATGACCACAAGGTCGGCATTGACGCCGTTGGTGATGAACATTTTGGCGCCGTTGACCACGTAGGCATCACCCTGGCGACCGGCCATGGTCTGTACGTGGGCGATGTCCGAGCCGCCCGAAGGCTCGGTCACGCCCAGCGCGACGATCTTTTCCCCCTTGATGGCCGGCGCCAGCCAGCGCTGAAGTTGCGCCTGGTCGCCGAAATCATTGATCGGGGGCGTGGCGATGGCGACATGTGCGCCGATCCCGGCGGCGACCCCACCGGACCCGCACCGGGCGAGCTCTTCGAACAGGACGGCCTCGTAGAGCACGCCGGCGTTCGTCCCGCCAAATTGCTCGCGATACTTGAGGCCGAGCAGATCGACTGCCCCGCAGCGACGGAAGAGCTCTCGCGGAAACTGCTGCGCCTGCTCCCACTCATCGACGTGGGGCCGAACCTCCTTCTCGATGAAGCGGCGCACGGTCCCACGGAATTCCTCGTGGTCCGGCGCAAAGAGATGCGAACGCGGCGTGGCTACGTTCGCCAGTAGTTGATGAACTCCGGGTATTGATCGACGGTCGCGCTCGCCAGGGGTTCGGGCAGGCGCACGAACATGCCGCGCGCCTCCGCCAGGACGGTACCGTCCATCAGCTCCACCGCTCCGACGGCATCGATCGCGCCATTGCGCTCGCGCGCGATCTCGCCCCACACGCGAAGCGGCTGGTCGATTGGCGCCGGCTGCCGGTAGCGGATGTCGAGCTTGCCCGTCATCAGCCACTCCTGACGCAGCGCCCCGGTGCGGCCCATCGTTTCATCCAGCATCGTCGCCAGGATGCCCCCGTGGAGGACACCCGGAAAGCCCTGGTAGCGCTCGGCGGGTGTGTAGTCCGCGACGATCCGCTCGCCGTCCCGCCGAAAGGTCAGTTTGAGCCCGGATTCGTTCCGGTGGCCGCAGGCAAAGCACCGCTGGTATGTGGTTTCATCATTGAGTTTGTCGGGGTCTTGCACGGCCTGCGACCAGTCTATCAGCCGATTTGGAGGGCACTCGTATTGGACCGACGCTCGGAGGCGCTGGCGCAATTGCTCGAGACGGCACTCTCGGAGCGCTTCGCCACGCCGGTCATCGAGCTCCTCCAGGCGACGCCGATCCCAGTGGCGGTGGTTCAGGTTTCGGATCTCCGCGTGCTCGCCCTGAACGAGCTGATGGCGCGGGTCTACCACCGGCCCGACGCCGCCGGGCTGACGATTTCGGCCTTGCTGCCACCGACGCATCCGCTGTCTGATCCCCGCCCATATCGCTCGGTCTCGGTAGCGGGTCGCGCCCACAGTGCCACGATCGTGATCGACGGGCAAACCTGGGAATGGTTCATTCGGCCACTCAAGGGCGAGGGCCGGAGCGTCGAGCATCTTTTGACGGGCATGGTCGCCCAACCCGCGGCCCCACTCGATGTGGACGTGGCGCGATTGCGCGAGATGAGCACGGCCAAGACGGAGTTCCTGAACGTGGCGGCGCACGAGCTGCGGACGCCGTTGAGCGTGATCCTCGGCTACGGGTCCCTGCTCGCCCAGGGCGGGCTCAGCGCCGAGCATCAGAAACTGGCGGGGGCTCGCATCTACGAGAAGGCCAGGCAGCTGAGCCGCCTGATCATGGATATGAGCCTGGTCGGCCGGCTCGACGAGCTGGGATCGGCGATGGCCAAGGAGGAGCTCGACCTGGTCGACCTGGTCGAGCCGATGGTCAAAGAGCAGCAGCGGCGCTTTGCCGACCTTGCGATCGACCTGCGCCTCGATGTCCTGACGGCGCCGATCCAGGGCAACTCGTACTGGCTGAGCCTCGCGGTTCGCGAGTTACTCGACAACGCCATCCGCTTTCGGCCAGGACCCACGGGGCGGATCGACGTGGCACTGGCCGGCGCGGAAACACACTGGACGATCAGCGTGCTCGATGACGGCTTTGGCATCGAGCCCCAGCACCAGGGCCAGCTCTTCAAGCGGTTCGCCCGCATCGAGAATGAGGCAACCAGCCATCTTCTGGGCCTCGGCATCGGCCTTTACATCGTGGAGGAGGTCGCGAAAGCCCACGGCGGGCGGGTCCTCGTCGACAGCCGCCCCGGTTCCGGTAGCGAATTCACGCTGGAATTGCCCCGCACCTAGCGGTCGGCCGCCGGGCCGCTGAGAAGGTGATACCGGCTTTGAGTGACAACCGTAAAGCCGCCGATCTATAGTTGAAGCGTCCTCGGGGACCCTCCATGCCTCAAGTGCTCGTGCTGGCAGCCTTCGCCTATTTGCTCGGTTCCGTCCCTTCTGGCTGGCTGGTGATGAAGGTCTACCGCAACCAGGACCTCCGCAAGCTTGGCAGCGGCAATATCGGGGCGGCCAATGTGTTCCGGGCCGGTGGCCCGGGCGCCTTCACCGCCACCCTGGTCGCCGACGGGCTCAAGGGCTTTATTCCCGTCATGCTGGGCATCGCGTTCGGGCTCGGCGATCAGGAAATCGCGCTGGCCCTGATCGGCCTGGCCGCCGTCATGGGCCATACCTGGTCGCTCTACCTGGGCTTCCGCGGGGGCAAGGGCGTCGCGACCTCCGGCGGTGTCCTGCTGGCGCTTGCCCCGGTGGCGCTGGTGCTGGCCCTGGTCAGCTGGTTCCTCGTTGTCCGTCTCACCCGGCTGGCGTCGCTCTCCTCGCTGATCGCCGTTGCGGTCGGCTTCGTCAGCTTGATCGCGCTTCACCTCGTTGGCTGGCAGGCGTGGCGCCCGGTGGGGTGGCCCGTGATCGTGCTTGGTGTCGCCCTCGTCGGGCTGGTGCTGTACCGGCATCGGGGCAACATCGGGCGGCTCGCCACCGGCCGAGAGCTGAAGATCACCACCCACTGATGCCCGAGCGACCGGCGCCCGCGCCGCCGCTGAGATTTCTGTTCTTTGGCGCCGGGGCGGTCGGCTCACTGCTGGGGGCCAGGCTTGCCCAGGCCGGCAGCGAGGTGACCCTGATCGGCCGGCCATCGCACGTCGAGGCCGTTGCCCGCGATGGGGTGCGCATGGTCGTGGCCGGCAAGGTCAGCAACCAGTCGGTGCTGGCGGCGCGGCCAAGCATCGCGGAAGCCGGCGGACCGTTCGACTACGTCTTCCTCACCGTCAAGGGCTACGACACGCTGGACGCGATCGATCAGTTGCAGCTCGCCCTCCGTCCAGGCACCATCCTGGGAAGTTTCCAGAACGGCGTGGGCAACGAGGAAACTATCGCCCTGGCGCTGCCAGAGCAGGCGCTGGTGGCAGGAAGTCTGACCGTTCCCGTCAGCCTGGACGAGCCTGGGACCATCCAGTTGCACTCGCGGCGGGGCGGGGTGGCGCTGGCACCGGTGTCGCCGGAGGTCAATGTGGCGCCGCTGGTCCGCAAGCTGGGCGATACCGGATTGAAGGCCCGCCGCTACGCGGACTTCCGCGCGATGAAGTGGTCGAAGCTGCTGTTCAATATCATCGGGAACGCGCAAAGCGCGATCCTGGACCTGCCGCCCAGCCATGTCTTCGCCGACAGCGAGCTCTTCCGCTACGAGCGCGCCGCCTTCCTGGAGGCGGTCACGGTCATGAACCGAATGCGGCTGTCAGTGGTCGCGCTACCCGGCCTCCCCGCGCCCAGCCTGCGGCGTGCCATGAACCTGCCGCCGCTGCTGGCCCAGATGCTGCTGGAACCGCGGCTGGGTGGGGCCCGCGGCAACAAGATGCCCTCTCTCTGGTGGGACCTCAGCCGGGCCAAGGGGAAGACGGAGGCGGCTTTCCTGAACGGGGCGGTGGTCGACGCCGGCCGTCGTTACGACGTGCCGACGCCCGTCAACTCGGTGCTCTGGGCGATCGTGGAGAAGTCGACGAAACTGCCGTCGGAGTGGGAACGCTATCGGCGGCAGCCCGATCGGCTCAAGGCATTGCTCCGAACGGCGATCCGGTTGTAAACCCACTGCGGTAAGTGGCCCGGCGCAGGCGATAGAATTCTCGCTTGGAACGGGGGTTTTCCGGCAGGGAGAGGAGCACATGAAGAAATCCGTTCGACTCGCCGCGACCATGCTGGCCGCCGCGGCGCTGGGAGCCTGCGGCACGACAAACTCGACGACGTCAACCAACCAACCATTCAAGGCAGCCTGGATCTATGTCGGGACGGCCGGCGATCATGGCTGGACACAGGCCCATGACGATGGCCGCAAAGTGGTGGAACAGCAATTGGGCACTGCCGTCAAGACAACCTTCAAGGAGAACGTGCCCGAAGGGCCACAGGTTGAGCAGGTGGTCGAGGGCCTCGTCCGGGATGGCAACAAGATCATCTTCGCGACGTCATTCGGGTTCCAGGACGCGATGGCCAATGAGGCGGCCAAGCATCCCGACGTCAAGTTCGAGCAGGCCACCGGGTTCAAGACCGCCAACAATCTGGCTGAGTACTTCGGCGCGGCCGAGGACGCCGACTACCTGACCGGCATGGCGCTGGGCGCCGCCAGTAGCAAAGGCAAGATCGGCTTTGTCGCCCCCTTCCCCATCCCCGAGGTCATCCGCGAGATCAACGCGGTTGCCCTGGGCGCCCAGACCACGCATCCGGGCGCGACCGTCCAGGTGGTCTGGACGAATACCTGGTTTGATCCCACCAAGGAGAAGCAGGCGGCGCAGAGCCTCCTCAGCCGGGGCGTGGACGCGATCGGCCAGGGGCAGGACAGCCCGGCCACCGGCGAGGCGGCCAAGGCGGTCGGCGTCAAGTGGAGCGGGTACGACTCCGATCAATCCAACGTCGCGCCAGACATCTGGCTGACCGGCACCGTCTACCACTGGGGGCCCTATTACGTCAAGCGGGTCAAAGCCGCCATGGACGGCAGCTGGAAGACCGGCAGCTACTACGGCAGCATCGGCGACGGCATGATCGACATCGCGCCCTTCGGGCAGTCGGTGACCCAAGCCGCACGCGACCAGATCAACGCCAAGAAGGAGGCTCTCAAGAGTGGGACCTTCTACGAGTTCACCGGGCCACTGAAAGACCAGTCGGGAGCGGTCAAGATCGCTGCGGGAACCAAGATGACGTTAGAGCAGATCCTATCCATGGACTGGTTCGTGCAAGGAGTGATCGGCAGCCCGAAGGGCGGCTGATTGCGTCACCTCCATCGCCGCTGAGTCCGTCACGGCTGGGCCGCGCCCAGCCGTGACGATGCGGGGAATCACCAAGCGGTTCCCCGGCGTGGTCGCCAACGAGCAGGTCGATTTCGAAGCCCTGCAGGGCGAGATTCACGCGCTACTCGGCGAGAATGGGGCCGGCAAGTCGACCCTTTCCAACATCCTGACCGGGCTCTACCGACCGGACGAGGGCGAGATCCTGGTCAACGGTCAACCGGTCGCCTTCCGCTCCCCGCGGGACGCGATCGGGGCCGGCATCGGCATGGTGCACCAGCACTTCCGGCTGGCGGCCTCGTTCACGGTCGCTGAGAACCTCGTGCTCGGGCATCGCGACGCCGCCGACCGTGGCTTCCTGCTGGAGCCCAGCGTGATCGAAGGCCGGGTCACCGAGCTGGCCCGGCGCTACCGGATGCCGGTCGATCCTGGTGCCCGCGTGTGGCAGTTGTCGGTCGGCGAGCAGCAGCGGGTCGAGGTCTTAAAGACGCTCTACCGAGGGGCACGCATCCTGATCCTCGACGAGCCCACCTCCCTGCTGACGCCCCAGGAGTCCGAAAATCTCTTCGAAACGCTCCGCCTGATGGCGGCCGAGGGCCGGACCGTGATCTTCATCTCCCACAAGCTCGAGGAGGTGATGGCCGTCTCGCGCCGGGTCACGGTACTCCGTCGTGGGAAGGTGATCGGAACGGTCCCGACCACCGAGACCAATCCGCGCGAACTGGCTCGGATGATGGTCGGGCGCGATGTCGTCTTCACCCAGAAGAAACAGGGGCCTGCCCGAGCTGAGCGTGAGGTGATCCTCGACCTGTTGGGTGTCTCTGCCCTGGGCGACCTCGGCACCTTCGCCCTGCGCGATGTGTCCCTGACCGTCCATGCTGGGGAGATCGTGGGGGTTGCCGGGGTTGCCGGCAACGGCCAGCGCGAGCTGGCGGAAGTCATCACCGGCATGCGCCGGCCAACGGCTGGCTCCGTGGTGGTTGCGGGAAGACCGGTGCGCCCCGGCGACCCGCTCACCGCCATCCGACGCGGCGTCAGCCACGTCCCCGAAGATCGGATGGGGACCGGCGTGGCGCCCTCGCTGAGCATCGCCGACAACCTGGTACTCAAGGCATATCGGCGGGCACCGATCTCCACCCAGGGCTTCCTCCACGCCGGGCGGATCCGGACGAACGCGATCGAGTTGATGCGTCGTTTCAATATCGCGGCGCCCGGGCCCCAGACACCGACCCGGTTGCTATCAGGCGGGAACGTTCAGAAGGTCCTGCTGGCCCGGGAGCTCTCCAGCCGACCCCGGATCCTGGTTGCGGCCTCGCCGACCCGCGGCCTCGACGTGGCCGCGACCGACTCGGTGCGCGCCCTCTTACTGGAAGCGGCGGCGACGGGCGTGGGCATCCTACTGATTAGCGAGGACCTTGACGAGATCCTGGCGCTGGCCGATCGTGTGGCGGTTCTTTACCGCGGCCATATCATGGGTGTGGTCGAGCGGCAGAACGCCAGAGTCGAAGAGCTGGGCCTGATGATGGCGGGCGCCGCGTGATCCGGATCGAGCGCCGCCTGACCGAGGCCCGCTGGTTGCTGGTGGCGGTTCCGGTGGGGTCACTGATCGGCGCGGTGATCCTGTCCAGCGTCATCCTGCTTGCGACCGGGCATGATCCGCTGGGCACCTGGCAGCGGCTCCTGGACCGCGGTTTCCTGTCGGAAGGCGCCCTGAGCGCCACCCTGGTGCAAGCGACTCCGCTATTACTGACGGGCCTCGCCGCCGCCGCCGCCTTCCGCATGCAGACCTGGAACATCGGCGCCGAGGGACAGCTCTACCTGGGCGCGGTCGGCGCGTCCGGAGCCGGAATTGCCCTGGGAAGTCAGCCGGCCGCCCTCGTCATCCCGGCGATGGTGCTGGCCGGGCTCGTGACCGGCGCCGCATGGGCCGCGATCCCAGGCGTACTCCGGGCGGTGTTCCGCACCAACGAGATCATCACGTCGCTCATGCTGAATTACGTCGCGGGTTTGCTGATCACCTACTTGATCTTTGATAGCCAGTCCTACTGGCGCGAATTGTCAACCTTCACGTCGAGGGTTTTCCCGCAGGGCAAGTACCTCTCAGCAGCAGCCGGCTGGCCAAGCGTTCAGATCGCGGGTATCGCCATCCCGTTCGGCTTCCTCCTGGGGATGGTTGCGGCAGCAAGTCTCTGGCTGCTCTATCGGTCCACCCGCTTTGGCTTCGAGGCGCGCGTGATCGGCGACTCACGCGCGGCGGCGCATTACGCGGGCATCCGGACCCGGCGAAAGATCGTCGCGGTCATGGCGCTGTCCGGCGCGTTCGCCGGGCTCGGCGGCGCCGCCGAGATCGGCGATTTTCGTCACGTCCTCGATCCGCGCGGCCTGCAGCAGGCGAGCTTTGGCTACGCTGGGATCGTCGTCGCAGCCCTGGCCCGGCTCAACCCGTTTGCGGTGATTCTCGTCGCCGTCTTACTTGGTGGGCTTTCGAACGGCGGCTTCTCGCTTCAGGGGGCGGATTTCCCGGCGGGCCTGGTTGGCACCCTCCAGGGACTCATCCTCTTTTGTGCCCTGGCCGGCGAGTTGCTGGTGCGCTACCGCGTCCGCGTCCAGCGCCCGCGAGGCTCGCCTGTCCACCCGGCCGATGTCGCGACCGTGCGCCCGGCGTGAACAACAGCCTCGTCGTCGTGACTGCTGCATCTGCCATCTTCTACGGGACTCCCTTGCTCTTTGCCTCGCTCGGCGAACTGCTGGCGGAACGCTCCGGCGTGCTCAACCTCGGCGTCGAGGGCATGATGCTGGTCGGCGCCGTCAGCGGCTTTTGGGCCGTGCAAACGGTCGGTGGGCCGGGCTGGCTCAGCTTGCTCACCGCGGTGGCGGTGGCGGCGCTGGCCGCGGCGGCGACCTCGTTGATCCACGCGTTTCTCACCGTCACCCTCCGCGCCAGCCAGATCGTGTCTGGGCTGGCACTCACGATCTTCGCTGGGGCAACCGGCCTCTCGTCCTACCTCGGCCACGTCGCGAATCTCGGAGGGAAGCCGGCCCACCATGAGTTCGACGCCATCGACGTGTTCGGGTTGAAGGATGCCCCCGTGATCGGCCCGATCCTCTTCCACCAGAATGCGCTGACCTACGGGTCCTGGGTGCTGGTCGGACTGGCGCTGTTGTATCTCTACCGAACCCGGCCCGGCCTTCACCTGCGGGCGGTCGGGGAATCGCCGGCGACCGCCGATGCCATGGGCGTCAACGTGACGACGTATCGCTACGTTCACACCATGCTTGGTGGCGCCCTGGCGGGCGTGGGAGGCGCCTTCTTCAGCCTGGCGATCACCCCATTCTGGCTCGATGGCATGACTTCGGGCGCCGGCTGGATCGCGATCGCGCTGGTGATCTTCGCCTTCTGGCGACCGGAGCTGGCGCTGGTCGGCGCCTACTTGTTCGGGGCCTTCAGTAGCCTGGCCTTCACGCTGCAGGCGCGCCAGGTACATCTACCGCCGGAAGTCTTTTCGTCACTGCCGTACTTGATGACCATCGTCGTGCTCGTGCTGGTCTCAACCGGCTGGGGGCGAAGGCGCCTCGGCGCCCCTGCCGCGCTGGGCGTCCCTTACATTCGCGAAGAGCGCTGAGCCATAAGCGGTTTAGGGCTCGTTCTCCGAGCGACTGAGCGCGTCGGAGACCTTCGGTCGAGTCAGTAACGGGATGGCTTCGCGGATGTATTCGGCGCCGGAGCCAACCGTCCAGACCACCGCGATCAGGAGCGCCCAGACCGGCAAGGTAAAGGGCCCCAACGGGCTCAGCAGCTCATGGCCCGGCATCGACTGACCGGCCAGCCAACCGCCCTGGCGCGCGTCGCCCTCCAGCAAAACCAGCAGCAGGGCGACGATCGTGATCACGGTCTTGGCCTTGCCCCAGCCACCCGCCGGGATGACGACGCCAAGCGCGGCGGCGTAGCTGCGGAGACCGGTCACCAGGAACTCGCGCGCAATGATGAGGGCAGTCATCCAGCCCGGCGCGAGGCGCGCGACGGCGAGAGCGACCAGCAGGACAGCCACGAGCACCTTGTCGGACGTCGTATCGAGATAGATTCCCAGCGGCGAGACGAGATGGCGGCGCCGCGCGATCTCCCCGTCGAGCGTATCGGTGATCGAGGCGGCGACAAAGAGAAGCGCCGCAATCAAGAACCCATAGCGGCTACCGGAAACGACCAGCGCATAGATCACCGGCGCGACCAGGATCCGGGAGAAACTCAGCAGATTGGGCGCCGCGAGCAGCGATGGCACGACGCGTCAGCCCCGCCGGACCGCGACGTGAAGCACCACGATGCCGAACGTCAATGGCTCGACAGTGACGGCGAAACCGAGGCGTTCCAGTGCTGCCGCCAGCTCGGACGGCTGCGGAAAGCCCTGCACGGTTTCGGCCAGGTAACGGTAAGCATGCCGCTCGCCTGCGCTGAGCCGGCCGGCGATGGCGGGCATCACGCGCGTGAGATAGAAACGATAGGCGCGCATCAGGGGGCCGGACGGTGGCGGGGCGAACTCGAGGATGACGAGGCGCCCGCCCGGCCGTAGCACCCGACGCATCTCGCGTAGCGCCTGCTCCCGATCAACCAGGTTGCGGAGACCGAAACCGATCGTGATGGCGTCGACGCTGGCGTCCGGTTCGCTCAGCCGGCTGACGTCCCCCAGTCGGAATTCGACCTCCGGTTCGAGTTTGCGGGCCCGCTCCAGCATTGGCTGCGAGAAGTCAATGCCGATCACGCGGCCGCCCGGCCGGGTAGAGGAAAGCAGCTCGTGAGCCAGTTTGCCGGTGCCAGTGCAGAGGTCCAGGACTGTCTGGCCAGGGTGCAGGTTGGCCCGTTCTGCGGCCCGGCGCCGCCAGGCATGGTCGCGGGCGACGCTGAAGAGACGATTCCGGGCGTCGTAGCCGGGTGCGATCGCGTCGAACATCTGCCGGATCTGATCGGACCGCGCTTCCTGCCCCACGCTACGAATTATCTTCGTCGCCCGGGTCTTCAGGTGGGCCCCCGATTGCGGCGTCGCGGTGGCAGGAGTACGGTGATACCGGCATGACCGACCTGGCACGCCCGGTGGGGCTGGGACTGGCCGCCCGCGGTGACGTCAAGGATGTCGCAGATTGGGCCCGGCGCGCGGAAGACCTTGGCCTGGACTCCGTCTGGGTGCATGACAGCTACTTCGAGCGCGACCCGATCACGTACCTGACGGCGATCGGCCAGGTCACACGGCACATCGGCCTGGGCGCGGGCGCGCTGAATCCCTACACCCGGCACCCCGTGGTGCTGGCGATGACGATGTCCGCGCTCGATGATCTGGCGCCCCGTCGCTGCACGCTGGCCATTGGTAGCGGACTACCGCTCCGGCTCTCCCAGATGGCGATTCCCTACGACGACACCGTCGCGCGCGTCTCCGAGTCGATCGATCAGATACGGACCCTGTGGCGCGGTGAGCCCCTGAAGCTCAATGACAAAGTGCCGCCGTTGCAACCGATGTTCCAGCCTCCGCATCGGATTCCCATCTACATCGCGGCCTATCGGACGGCATTTCTCGACCTGTGCGCGCAGAAAGCCGACGGCTACCTCGGCCGGCCCGCGGAATCGCTGCCGGCCTACGCGAAGATGCGAGCTCACATCCTCGAGCGCGCCGCCGTCTCGGGGCGCTCGTCCGGCGATATCGAATTCCGCGGCTATCTGCTGTGCCTGTTCGACGACAGCCGGCGCGAGGCCCTCAACCGAGCCAAACGCGAGCCCTTCGTGATCTACATGATCTCCGTCTTGAGCGACATCTCGCTGAAGCGCGCCGGCTTCGACCCGCAGCTCCGCACCCAGATCGCCGCCGCCTGGCGGGCCGAGGATTATCACCGGGCCGGCGAGCTCATCCCCGATGAGCTGCTCGATGCCTTCATTCTCTGCGGCACGGTAGACGAGGTCGCGGCTCGCGCCAACGCCTATCACGAGGAGGCGGGCATGGACGTGCCGCTCTTGCAGCCGATCCTTCAGGAGGAGGCACAGGTCAGCGCCGTGCTCGACGCCGCGGTTCGCTACGGCACCCGCGTGACAGCCCCCACCCTGCCCTCCCCCGCAAGCGGGGGAGGGAAAATGGCCCCCACCCTGCACTCCCCCGCAGGCGGGGGCGGGAAAAACATGCTCGGACGGCGTCTGGCTGGGGCCTGGGAGGTGGTCCGACCGTTTAGCTTCACCGCATCGCTGCTGCCGGTCTCGGTTGGCGGCGCCATCGCGCTTGGCCAGGGACGCATGCACTGGCCGCTGTTTGTGGCCGCGCTCCTGGGCGCCCTCGGCCTGCATATCGGCACCAACGTGACCAACGAGATCTACGACGTGCGTCACGGCATCGACTCGATTACGTCGCCGCGAATGTCGATGGCCATCCTCAAGGGCCGGATCAGCGAACGTGGCGCCTTCATCGTCGCCTGGTCGGGCTTCATCCTGGCCTTGCTCATGGGCATCTTTCTGACGCTGCATCGCGGCTGGCCGATCGTCCTTCTCGGCCTGATCGGCTTTATCGGCGGCTATTTCTATACGGCGCCGCCCTTCCAGTACAAGTACCGGGCCCTGGGGTTGCCGTTGGTTTTTCTGCTGATGGGTCCGCTAATGGTGGTCGGCGCGTACTACGCCGTCACCGGCACCTTTGATGCCAGTCTGCTCGTCGTCTCGCTTCCGGTCGGCCTCCTGGTGACGGCGATCCTGCCTGGCAACGCGTGGCGGGATGTCGCCGAGGACACGCGGCACGGCTTTACGACGTTTTCAGCTCAGGTCGGCCGGGACGCCGCGCACTGGGTCTACGTCATGCTGGTGCTGGGCGCCTATGTCGCGGTCGGGCTGGCGGTGATGGTCGGCGCATTGCCCAAACTCGCGCTCCTGACC
>WNGC01000497.1_pt1 | contig 40403 bp, 35 predicted proteins | sample 5400051 | NCBI WGS metagenome assembly WNGC01 (sample SAMN13153368, study PRJNA577476) | soil metagenome | isolation source: 20 cm soil or saprolite under grassland replicate 2 | place: USA:California | collected 2016-06-15
AGCGCCACCGCCAGTACGATGATCGCGCCGATGATGATTTCCTGGATGTAGTTCGGCCATCCCATCTGCTGGCAGCCGTTGCGCAGGAACGCCATGATCAGCGCGCCCACCACCGAGCCGAACACGCTTCCCTCGCCGCCCAGCAGGCTCCCGCCGCCGATCACCACCGCGGCGATCACATCGAGCTCCGTCCCGATCGCCACCGTGGGATCGCCCTGGCGCAGCCGCGAAAACTGCATCACGCCCGCCAGCCCGAAGAACACGCCCGCCGACGCGTAGATCGCGAGCTTGAGCCGGTCGGTCGCGATGCCGCAGGCGCGCGCGGCCAGCTCGTTTGAGCCGAGGGCGAACACGTGCCGGCCGAAAACGGTGCGGCGCAGGACCGTCGCCGTGAGCGCCGCCAGCGCGAGCATGATCCATACGCCTGGGGCGAGCACCATCCAGGATGCCCGAGGAAACGTGACGAGCAGGTCGTTCACCCACGTCGCCGGCACGTTCACTGTCTGTTCGTGCGCGATCCACTTGGCGATGCCGCGGGCGATCCCGAGCATCCCCAGCGTGGCGATGAACGGCACCACCCGCAGGCCCGTGATTAGCAGGCCGTTGCCCAGGCCCACCAGCCCCCCCGCGACCAGCGCCGCGGCGGTGGCGGCCCCGGGGGGCCAGCCCGCGGCGATCCCGAGCGCGGCCACCACGCCGGTGAGCGCGATCGCCGCGCCGACCGAGAGGTCGATGCCGCCGCTGATCATGATCACCGTCATCCCGATCGCTCCCAGGGCGACGATCACCGTTTGCGACAGGACGATGCGCAGATTGAACGGCGAGAGATAGCGGGCGGGGGAATCGGTGAGCAGCGCAAAGACGATGACGACGACCACGAGCGCCAGGGCGGGCCCGAGGCGCCCCAGCCACGCGCGGAGCGCGGCCCGCGGCACGAGCCTCCAGCCCCCCCCCGCGCGGCGCGTGGGGACGGCCGGCGCGGCTTTAACGTTCGAGTGCGTCAAGCACACCCTCCGCCTCACCGAGTATCACCGCTGCTCCCGTACGGGCCGAGCGGTACATCGCCTCCACCAGGGCGACGCTCCTGCGACCCTCGCGACCGTCGCACAGCAGCGCCGTGCCCGCGTTGATCGCCGCCACGAAGTTCTCGAGCACGCGGCGGTGGCCGCGAATGTCCGACACCACGGGAGACGTCGAGCTCGCGTTCGTGGTCCCCTCGTCGTGCGGCGGTGCGTGGACCGGCGTGCGCAGCTGCGCCGAGACGACCCGGTCCCGCTCGACCACGATCGTTCCCTCTGAGCCCGTGAGCTCGACCCGGCGCGGCAGACCCGGGAATGCCGCGGTCGTCGCCTCGAGCGTCCCCACGGCGCCGTTCGCGAACTCGAGACAGGCGACCGCCGTGTCCTCCACCGCGATCGTATGCAGCGCCGTGCGGGTGGTGGCATACACGCGGTCGACGTCCCCGAGGAGCCAGAGCAGCAGGTCGACGGTGTGGATCCCCTGGTTCATCAGGGCCCCGCCGCCGTCCAGCCCCCAGGTCCCGCGCCAGCGCGAGCCCGCGTAGTACTCCGGCGGGCGATACCACGGCACGCGGCCCGACGCCATGATGGGTCGACCGAGACCACCGCCGGCGACGAGCTGCTTGAGCCAGATCAGGTCGGGTGCGGCGCGATCCTGATAGATCACGCCCAGTTTCACCCCCGCGCCGTCGCACTCGGCCGTGAGCCCGTCGATGCGTGCGGTCGTGACGTCGAGCGGCTTCTCCACCAGCACGTGCAGCCCCTGCCGCGCCGCCGCCTGCGCGTGCTCTGCGTGTACGCCCGAGGGCGTTCCGACGACCACGACGTCCATGGGCCGGTGCGCCAGAAACTCGTCCAGGCCCCGGTAGGGTTTTCCTCCGTAGCGCTGCGCCATGGCGGACGCCTTGGCCGGGTCGCGCCCCCAGTACGCCACGAGCTCCGCCCCCGCGACCTCGCGGGCCGCGCGCGCATGGGTGTCGCTGATGTTGCCGCACCCCACGAGGCCGATGCGCACGCTCACGCGCCGGACTCGGTTCCACGGGTCAGTCCCTCCCACATCCCCTGGAGGTACATGGCGCCCAGCGCGCGGTCGTACAGGCCGTACCCGGGGCGACCACGCTCGCCCCAGATCATGCGCCCGTGATCAGGGCGCATCGGCCCCGCGAAGCCGACGTCGCGCAGCGCCCGCAGCACGGCGTACAGATCCACGCCACCGCATGCCGACGGGTGGGCCGTCTCGTGAAAGCGCCGCTCGCCCGTGACCCGCACGTTGCGACAGTGGGCGAAATGAATCCGCGGCCCGATCCGTCGCACCATGGCCGGCAGGTCGTTCTCCGGGTCGGCGCCGAGCGAGCCGGTGCAGAACGTCACGCCGTTCGCCGGGCTGTCCACCAGAGCCACTAACCGCTCCAAATCCGAGCCCCTGCAGATGATCCGGGGCAGACCGAAAATCGGCCACGGCGGGTCGTCCGGATGGATCGCCATCCGTACGCCGGCGTCCGCGGCCGCCGGGACGACCCGTTCCAAGAAATAGGCCAGGTTGTCCCACAGGCGTTCCGCGTCCACGTCCCGGTACGCCGCGAGCAGCCGCTGCAGCTCGTCCGGACCGTACGCCGTAGCCCATCCCGGGAGGTCGCCCGTCCCGCGCGACAGGTCCACGGCGGCGAGCGCGCGGTCGTCGTACGCCAGGGCGGTCGATCCGTCGGCGAGCGGCTGCGCCAGATCGGTGCGCAGCCAGTCGAACACCGGCATGAAGTTGTAGCACAGCACCGGAATGCGTACCGTGCCCATGGCGCGCACGCTCTCACAATAGTTCGCGATCAGCCGCTCCCGGCCCGGGCGGCCGAGCTTGATGTCTTCGTGGACGGGAATGCTCTCGACCACGGCGAACGTGAGTCCGGCGCCCTCGATCTCTCCCTTGAGCCGCTCGAGCCCCTCGCGGGTCCACGCCGCGCCCACCGGCACGTCGTACAGGGCGCTCACCACGCCCGAGACGCCCGGGATGTGCCGGATGTGCGCCAACGGGATCGGGTCGTCTCGCCCGAACCAGCGAAACGTCATGCGCATGTGCGTACCAGCTGCTCGACGTCCTGGGTCGACGCGCGACTCCAGTCACCCGGGACGCCGAGTTTCAACGCCCCGGCCGCCGCGCCGAACTCCACGGCCTCGGGGCCCGGGCGCCCCCGCAGCAGCGCCGCGACGAGGCCCGCGGCGAAGCTGTCGCCGCCGCCCACCCGATCCACCACCCGCACGTCGTGGTGCCGGCTGTCGTTGCTCGAGCCCGTCGTCGCATCGTAGAGCGATGCACTCCAGCGATGCTCGCTGGCCGAGAGCACCTCCCGGCGGGTCAGGGCGACGCGCCGGAACCCGTACTGGGCCGCGAGGCGCGGCGCGAGGGTCGCGTCGTCCGGCGAGGCGTCGACGCCCAGCATGGTGCGCACGGCGTCGCGATTGGCGATCAGCAGGTCCGCCTCCCGCACCAGCGGCTCGATCACCGCCCGGGGATCACGCCCCTGCCACAGCGCCGGCCGGTAGTTCAAGTCCACGCTGACCGATGCCCCCGCCGCGCGCGCCGCCCGGATCGCGGCTGCGAGCGCCGTACGCGGACCCTCGCCCAGCGCCGGCGTGATCCCCGAGCCGTGCAGCCAGGCCGCGCCGGTGAGCGCTCGGGTCCAATCGATGGTGTCGGCCGTGATGGCTGCGAATGCGGAGCCCGCCCGATCGTACACGACGCGATTCGCCCCGATGTCGGCGCCGGGCTCGACGAAGTAGATCCCCATTCGCTCCGGGCCGCGCGCGATCCACCCCGTGCCCACCCCTTCGCCGGCGAGCGCGCGCAGCGCGGCATCGCCGATGGCGTTGTCGGGCAGACGGGTGACGTAGTCCGCCGGTACGCCCAGATGCGCGAGCCCGACGGCGACATTCGCCTCGCAGCCCCCGAAGTCGGCGCGCAGCTCGGGCGCTTCGAGCAGGCGCCCCCCCCCTCCTCCCGGCGGGCTGAGGCGCAGCATCAGCTCGCCGAACGTCACCACGCGCGCGACGCTCACGCCGGCGCCCCGGCCAGCTGGCGGCGCGCCTCGGCCACCCGATCGATCAGGGCGCGGGCGCGCGCCGTCAGCCGGTCCCATGCCTGCTCCGCGACGAGCGACGGACTCACCAGTGCGCTGCCGACGCTGACCGCGATCGCGCCCGCGCGGATCCACTCGTCCGCGTTGTCGAGCGACACGCCACCCGACGGTACCAGGCGCAGAAACGGCAGCGGCGCGAGCACCTCGCGGATGTAGCGCGGGCCGACCAGCGAGGCGGGGAAGAGCTTGATGTGAGACGCGCCGGCGCGCGACGCTTCGAGCAGCTCGCGCGGAGTGAGCGCGCCCGGCATGCAGGGCACGTTCCCCTCGCGACAACAGCGCATCACCGCCGGATCGAGCGTCGGGCTCACGACGAAGCCCGCCCCCGCGGCGATGACGTCACGCGCGGACCGCTCGTCCAGCACCGTGCCGGCGCCGACCACCGCGCCCGGGACTGCGTCGCGCGCCGTGAGGTCGCGGATCGCGGCGAGGGCGCCCGGCGTCGTGAGGGTGATTTCCACCACGCTCACGCCTCCGGCGACGAGCGCGCCGGCGAGCGCGCGAAAGTCCGCGGAGGCCGGCAGCCGCACCACCGCGATCACACCACTGGCCAGCGCCGCGTCGATCATGGGAGAGTCGCCTCTACGCCTTCGTGCTCGAGCCGCGCGAGCGCGCGCGTGGTCGCCTCGAGGAACCCGGGCAGGCGCGCCAGCGAAGAGCCCCACAGCGCCTCGTCCCCCAGCGCATGCGCCGTGAGCCGCTCCAACGTGTCGCGGGGAAGGGGACCGGACGCCCGATCCGGGTCCACCGCCAGCCAGTGACGCGCCACGAGCGGGAGATCGGCGTCCACGATCGGATAGGTCGTCCCACGCCACCGCCCGTGCGGGGCCGATCCCTGAGGGGCCCCCTCGGAAACGGGGCGAAGATATCGCAGGTGCGCGGCGCACGCGAGCGCGAGCCCCTCCGGGACGCGGCGCTCGGTCTGGACAAAGCGCGCGATCGCCGGCGCCACGCGCACTCGCATCTTCATCGTCTGGTTGGTGGCGATCACGCGCCACTCGTGCCGCAGCCAGGGATTGCGAAACCGCTCCATGACGCCCGCCGCGAACTCACGCGCCGGAGCGCTCGCCATGTCGGTCCCGGGCACGAGCTCCTGGAACAGGACGCGCTCGAGCAAGGCTCCCAGGCGGGGATGCTCCGCCGCCTCGCGCACCGTTGCCACGCCGGCGAGCAGGGCCAGCGGCGCGAGGGCGGTGTGGGCGCCATTCAGCAGGCGCAGCTTGCGCTCGCGGTACAGGCCGATGTCGGAGGCGAACACGACCGCGTCGGGGGGGGAGGCGTCGATCGGGAACGCCGCCCGCAGCGCGGCCGGCTCTCCCTCGACGGCCCACAGGGCGTACGGCTCGGTAACGGTGAGCAGCTCGTCCGAGTAGCCGAGTTGCGCCTCCAGCGCGGCGCGCGCGTCGGGCGGCGGGCTGCCGGTAGTGATACGGTCCACGAGCGACGAGCAGAAGTGGACGTGGGTCGAGAGCCACGCGCGAAAGCGATCGCCGCAATGCGCCGCCAGCTGATCGATCATGGCGGCGAGGCGCGGCCCGTTGTCGGGGACGAGCTCGGTGGGGATGACGTACAGCGGCGGGCCGTCGGGCAGCCGCTCGAAGCGCGTGTGCAGCACGTCGGCCAGCCTGGCCGGGAAACCACCCTCCAACCGGAACCCGGCTTCGGTCACGTTGCTGACGATCACCTGCAGCTCGGGTTGGGCGACGGCGGCGCGCACCGCCGGCCACTCCGTGTCGGCGACGAGCGCGCGGGAGACGGCGCCGATCACGTGGGTGCGCTCGATCGGCGAGCCATCGCGCAAGCCGCGTTCCACCAGCGTGAACAAGCCGTCCTGGGCGTTGATCGCGCGCGCGCTGCCCTGCGCCGTGCTCTGGACGACGACGATGCGCCCGTTGAACGCGCCCGCCCGGTTGGCGGCGTCCACCGAGACGACGCACAGGGCACGCAACAGCATGCCCGTGCCGAACTGCAGCACGCGCTCGGGCAGCTCGTCCCGGCGGTAGGCGCTCTCTGGCCAGTGGGCCCGTCCTAGTGAAGGAAGGCGGGCGCTCGCGGCGTGCACGGCTGGTTTCGTCCCCTCGTGACAGGAAGATCAACAGCGGTCTCGAACTTGCAACCCGCGACCCGACGCATAAGGGCGTTAACAGACGTCTGTTGCGTCACTGCAACATCTGGGAAACACGGGTCACGTGCTCGCGCCACATGTCCGCCCCCCGCTTCCGACGCTCAAGCGTCGCGTGCCCCCCGCGACGCCGCCTTCGCCACATTGCTGGGAGTCCGCCTTCCAGGCGTACTACATCGAGCTGTGCGAGTATGTGCTCCGCTTCGTGGGCTCGGCGGAAGCCGCGCAGGATCTGGTGCAGGATTTGTTCTTGCGTCTCTGGGACAGCCGCGGCCCGCGCGACGAGACCCGTCTCACGCGGCCGTACCTCTACGTCGCCGCGCGCAACCGCGCGCTCAAGTATCTGCGTCACCGCCGCGTGGTGACGGCGTGGATCGCGCGCGCGGCCTGTGACGAGACCCCCCCGTCCGATACGCCCGAAGACCTGTGCCTGCGCGGCGAGCTCGACGCCGCCGTGCAGCGCGCCATCGCCGAGCTGCCGCCGCGCTGCCGCGCGATCTTCGTGCTGCGCCGGCGCGAGCAGCTGAGCTACCGCGAGATCGCGGCGCGCCTCGGCGTCTCGCTCGGCACGGTCAAGTCGCAGATGTGGCGCGCCACGCTGCGACTGCGCGCCAGGCTGGCGCCCTACCTCGCTCGTCCGGGCATTCCCGAAGACCGCGCCGGATAGCTCGCCGGCGTCATACTCCCCTCCCCGTCGCGGGTTTTCAAGGCAGGAGGCTCGCCATGAGGGAGGAGATCGAAGAGTCCGACCTGCTGCGCTTCGTCGAGGGCGACTGCTCGCCCGACGAAGCGGCGGCGATCCAGGCGTGGATCGCCGCCGATCCGCGGCGGGGCGAGCTGCTCCACGAGCTCCGTGCCGTCTGGCGCCTCACAGGGTCGACCACGCGGCGTTGGGCCGTCGCGGGGGCTCGGCTCCGACTGCTGCACGGCCGCGGCCGTCACGCGGCGCAGTGGTCGGCCGGGTTCTCCGCGCGGCCTGGCCTCTCGCGGAGTGGGATCGCCGCTGCGATCGCCTGTGTCGTGGCCGGCACGGGCGTGTGGCTGCTGCGCGCGCGCCCGGCGCCGGTACGCGAATTCGCGACGCCGGCCGGGCAGCGCCTGCGACTGACCCTCCCCGACAGCAGTCGCGTCCTGTTGAGCGTGGGCACGCGGCTGCGCCTGCCGCGCGACTTCGGCCTCCGCGCGCGCGCCGTGGAGCTCGACGGCGAGGCGTACTTCGTCGTGCGCCACGATCCGCGCCGTCCCTTCCTCGTGCGCACCCGCCAGGGCGTGACCGAAGATCTCGGCACCAGCTTCGACGTGCGCGCGTATGCGCAGGAGGACTACGTGCAGGTCGTCGTCGCGTCGGGGCGCGTCTCGTTGCGCGCCGGTCGGGCTGACTCGGTGCTCAGCTTGCGGTCGCGCGATCGCGGCGTGATCGACGCGCGCGGCATGCTCACGGCGACGTCGGGTGTCGCGCTCGACGACTATCTGGCGTGGACCCGCGGCACGCTCGTGTTCCACGACGCTCCGCTCCAGGACGTCGTGGCTCAGCTGGGGCGCTGGTACGACGTCGATATCGAGGTCGGCGCCAAGCCGTGGGCCGGCGAGCGGCTCACGATCTCGTTCGCGACCCGCTCGGTCGATGACGCCTTGACGACGCTGGCCCAGGTGCTCGACGCGCGCTGGACGCGGTCCGGCAGCACGGTGCGACTCACTCCCCTTCATCGGCAGCGGTAACCGTAAGGAGACCGGCCATGCGATTTCTGATTCCGTTCGCGGGGATGCTCGTGGTCGCGACGGCGCCCGCCCGGTCGCAACAGGCGGACGCGGCGTCGCCCCTGGACCGTACGGTGACGCTCAAGCTCGAGGGGGTGCCGCTCAAGGACGCGCTCGACGCCCTGGCGCGGCAGAGCGGCGTGCGCATCGCGTACTCCGGTCGGGTCGTGCCACTGGATCGGCCGGTGTCCGTGCAGCTCGCGGCGGTGCGGGTTGAGGCCGCACTCGACACGCTGCTGCACGGCACCGGCGTCGCATCCACGCTCGATCGCACCGGGCAGATCTTGCTCGTAACGGACCGGTCGGCCCGGCGCGCGGCGCGACAGTCCGGGTCGATCTCCGGCACGGTCAAGGATTCGACGACCGGTGTTCCGGTGGCGGACGCGGTGGTCAGCGTGGTCGGGACCGCGTTCACCGCCAAGACCGGCGCCGACGGCCGCTTCACGATCACAGGGGTGCCGGTGGGGAGCTATCGGTTACGGGTTCGCATGTTGGGCTACACTGCCGCGGCGGCCAACGTAACCGTGCAGGACGGAGCACAGGCGGTCGCGGACGTACAACTGGCACGCAGCGCGATCGAGCTCAACCCGGTCGTGGCGGTCGGCTACGCCAACGTTCGCAAGAGTGACCTGACAGGCGCCGTGTCGTCGGTGTCGGCGGAGGCGTTCACGACCAAGGCGGCTCCGACGGTGACCCTCTCGAGCGGCCTCCAGGGCAAGGCCGCGGGTGTGCACGTGATCGACAACTCGGGCATGCCGGGTGTCGGCGCCCGGGTGCGGATCCGCGGGAACGGCTCGATCAACGCCAACAGCGAACCGCTATACGTCATCGATGGCCTCCCGGCAGAGCAGGGCTCGAACTCGAGCGATCCGAAGAGCAATCCGCTCATGTCCATCGACCCGAGCGAGATCCAGTCGATCGACGTGCTGAAGGACGCGTCGGCGACGGCCATCTACGGCGCGCGCGGGGCCAATGGTGTCGTGCTGATCACCACGCGGCGCGGCCAGGCGGGCAAGAGCCAGGTGACGCTGGAATCGAGTGCCGGGTTCCAGGACATCGCACGCACGATCCCGGTCCTGAATGGCCAGCAGTTCATGCAGTTGTCGAACGAAGCGAGAGCCAACGCGAACCTGTCCCCGCTCTACACCGCTGCTCAGGTCGCCGCGGCGCCGACCTATGACTACCCGGCGATGATGCTGCGCACGGGGTTGCAGGCCAACCAGACCATCAGTCTCTCAGGCGGAGAGCAACGCCTGCGTTATCTGCTCAGCGGCAATTTCACCCGGCAGGAGGGGATCGAGCTCGGCTCCGACTTCAACCGCTTTGGGCTGCGGCTCAACCTCGACGGGGACGTCAGTCCGAGGTTCCGCTGGGCTACGAGTCTGAGCATGACGCGCGTCGCTCGCAACGCCGCCGGCGTGGAAAATGCCGCCGTCGGCAACAGCGCGAACGGCATTCAGGCCGCGATGCAATTCGCCCCGTTTGCGGCGCCTCGCGACACGGCCGGCAACTGGACCAAGACCTCGCCGTCCACCGAGCCGGTCCCGAACCCGATCGCCCGAGCCAACGAGGAGACCGATCTGAATACGACCTCACGGATGCTCGGGAGCATCTTCGGGGAATTCGACATCACGCCCGCGCTGCGGGTGAAGAGCACGTTCGGTGGGAGCTTCCAGTTCAACGGCATCCATTTCTTCGCCCCCCGCACCATCCTCGACGGCGGGGCGGGAGGGAGCGGGTGGATCTATTCGAGCCAGGGTCGGGTGCTCACCAACGAAAACAACCTGAGCTTCCACGGCGCCGTCGGTCCCGGCAGCCTGGACGCGCTCGTCGGTTTCTCGGTCCAGACGACCGACAGCGAGGCCGTCCAGGGTAACGCGGCGAACTTCCCGACGGACGTCACCAACGTCTACAACCTCGGCTCCGGCTCGCAGCTCTCGCCGGCGGGCAGCGGCGTCATCGAGTCCGCGATCCTGTCGTACCTGGGCCGGGCCAATTACGTCATCGCCGACAAGTACATCTTCACGCTCACCGGCCGGCGCGATGGTTCGAGCGTGTTCGGGGCGAACCACAAGTGGGCCTTCTTTCCCTCGGGCGCCTTCGCGTGGCGCATTGGCAACGAGGGCTTCATGCAAAGCCAGTCGCTGTTCAGCGATCTGAAGCTGCGCATGAGCTACGGCATGGTCGGCAACCAGGCCGTCACCCCCTATCAATCGCTGTCGCGGCTGGGGGTGGCGTGGTACGCCTCCGGTACGACCGAGATCCCGGCACTGGCTCCGGGCGGGAGCATGCCGAATCCCGACCTGAAATGGGAGGAAAAGACCGAGTTCAACGTCGGCGTGGACGCGAGCCTGTTGAACAACCGCGTCACCCTGTCGCTCGACGCGTACGACGCCAAGACGACCGACCTGCTCCTCTCGGTCCCGGTCCCGTCCACCACCGGCTTCTCGAGCCAGCTCCGCAACATCGGCTCACTGCGGAACCGCGGCGTGGAGCTGTCGCTGAGCACCGTCAACGTGCAACGCGGCGATCTGACCTGGCGCAGCGCGTTGAACGTCTCCGCCAACCGCAACAAGGTGCTCGACCTGGGTGGTCAGACCCAGATTCTGCTGGCGCCGCGCACCGGCAACTTCTTCAGCCCCCCCGAGACCTACATCATCAAGGTGGGCGAACCGCTCGGCTCGATCTACGGCTATCGGGTGAACGGCTTGTGGCAGCAGGGGGACCAGTGCTATCTGAAGAACCCCGCGCAATCGTGCGTCCCGGGCGAGTACAAGATCGCGGACATGAACGGTGACAGCTCAATCACCGCGGCCGACCGCGTCATCCTGGGGGACGGCGATCCCAAGCTCTACGGCGGCTTGAGCAACACGCTGACCTACGGCCGGTTCTCGCTGGACCTGTTCTTCAGCTTCAACTACGGCAACAAGATTATCAACGCGGGGAACGCCTACGGCGGCCTCGCCATTGGGCAGGCGAACGAGCGCGCTACGGTGCTCGACCGGTGGACGCCGACGCACACCAACACCGACGTGCCGCGGGCCAACGCGGCGCGGCCGCGCCGACTCTACAGCACGCTCGTGGAGGATGGCTCCTACCTGCGGCTGCAGACGCTTACACTCGGCTACGACCTGCCCGCACGACTGATCCCCGGCGCCGAGACGACGCGGCTGTTTCTCACCGGCCAGAATCTGACGACGTTCACGGACTACAGCGGGTTCGACCCCGACGTCAACAGCATGGGCGGCGACCCGCGGTTCGGCGGCATCGACATCGGCGCCTACCCGCATTCGCGGGTATGGAATTTCGGCGTCACCGTGACCTTCTGAGCGACGAGGAGCCTCCATGAGACGCAACCGATTGATCGCCTCCTCCCTCGCGGTCGCCGCGCTGTACGTCGTGAGCGCTTGCACCGATCTGCTCACCGAGGATCCGAAGGGCTTTACGACGACGAACACCTTCTACAAGACCGGAGCGGATCTGAACAGCGCCACCATCGCGATCTACAACGCGCTGCGCGGCATGCAGGGGCAGGCGCAGTGGACCACGCCCGAGCTTGCCTCCGATCAGGCGCGGGCGGATAATCGCGAGCCGAACCTCGGCACGAGCGGGCCGGACTTCCTGGACTGGGACGCCAGCACCGGCAACACGGGCGGGTATTGGGGAACGGCATACTCCATGATCACGCGGGCGAATCTGGTGCTCGCAAACGGGCCGGGCATCGACGCGCCCTACCCACAGATCAAAGCGTACAATCTGGCCGAGGCCAAGTTCATGCGCGGCTACGCGTACCTCTGGCTCGTCAAGGTGTACGACGACGTGCCGCTGCTCCTGTCGCCGGCGGAGCAGGCCAACCCTCAACCCACGCGGACCCCGGTCGAGCAGGTCGACCAGGCGATCATCAAGGATTTGACAGAGGCTGCGGCCGCACTGCCCGCCACGTGGCCGTCCAGCGACGCGTACGGGAATCCGACCCTGGGGCGCGTCACCAAGGGAGCGGCGCAGATGGCGCTCGCCGACCTGTACCAGTGGCGCTCCAGCTTCATGTTGAAGAACGAATGGCAGCAGGCATCCGATTGGGCGGACAGTGTGATCCGTTCGGGCGTGTGGGCCCTGAACAACGACTACTTGAGCACTTTCCTGCCCCAGAACAAGGGCAACAGGGAGATGATCTTCGTAATCGGCAATTCGGGCGTGACCACCAACACCAGGAGTCTGTTCCAGCTGTTCTACTATCCGCGCGACTGGGGGCTCGATCAGGGGCAAGGGGGTGGGTGGGGCCTCATCCACCCCACGAATTGGTTCTTCAACAGTTACCTCCTCGGTGACTACCGTCGCGGAGCCGACACCGGCTGGGCGTCCACCAAGGCCTACGTCTGGGGTGGCTGCAGCGTGAGCGGTGTCTGCCCGACCTTCAACGACACCGTGAAACATGTCGTGCGCCACGATACCCTGGCCGACGGGCCGATGCCGTACAAGTTCCGCAAGAGCGACAACGGTCTGAACTGGATGTTGAATGACGTGGACACGCCGCTGTATCGCTACGCCGAGGCGATCCTGATGTACGCCGAGGCACAGAACGAGCTGGGCAACGGGGCGGGCGCGCTGCCGTACCTGAACATGATCCGCGCCCGTGCGCGCAAAGGAACGGGCGCTGAGAACCGGGCCGAGCCCCACGACTATGGCACCGCCGGCGAGCCCATCGACAAGTTGTCGGTGCGCGAGGCGATCTATATGGAGCGAGCCTGGGAGTTCGCCTTCGAGGCGAAGCGCTGGTTCGACCTGGTGCGCCGCGACTCCGAAGAGCCGGGCTACTGGGCCAACAGCCTCCGGGCCCACGACCCGAACGTGGAAAAGCTGCATCCGCTCGCCGACTTCAAGAAGCGGTTCCCGATCCCGCAGACGCAGATCAATACTGACCCGGCTCTGACACAGAACCCAGGGTACTGATCAGTCGGGTCGGAGCTGTCCGGCCCCTACGGAAGGCCCCACCCGCACCCTGCCCCTTTGGGCAGGGTGCAGCTTTTCCATGCCGGTTGTATCTTCGATCGTTGCACCCACGCAACATAGAAACTCGTTGCCGAAAGGAACCCGAAGGAACTCGACCTCCCGGAACAGTGTTGAACCGCCCCTACCCTGACGCGAAGGGGAGCTTTTATGAAGCACGCCATCTGCTGTGGATTTGCCGTCGCCCTGGTTACCGGCTGCGGGCCGACCGGAACACGGCGCACCGAGGTCCCGACCCCCGACGACCAGATCTCCATTGGTTACGGCACCCAGAACAAGCGTGATGCGACGATCGCGGTCACGTCCGTCTCCCCGACCGACGCGGATGCGCGCGTCACGCGCATCGAGTACCTGCTCCAGGCTCGGGTACCTGGCCTCGAGGTCATGCCGCTCGGCGACGGTACCTACACGCTCCGCATCCGCGGCCGGCACAGCATGTTGGGCCGGAGCGTGGATGACGAGCCCCTCCTGGTGATCGACGACATTCCGGTGCCTCGAGGGTCGCTCGGCACCGCGCTCGCGGGTATGGCCCCGCGCGACGTGGGGCGCATCGACGTGCTCAAGGACGCCGCCGCGGCGAGTATCTATGGATCGCGCGGGGCGAACGGGGTTATCATCATTACAACCAAGCGAGCCTCGTCGCCCAATCCGTGATCGCCGTACTGGTAGCACTGTTGCTGCAGAACCCCGTCGCGCCGGTGGTACGCGTTTGGCTCGGCTCCTCGAGCCCGCTGGCGCGCGGCGCGGGCGTGCGCGTGTACGTCGAGGCGCGTCAGGACGGCAATCTCGTCGTCCTGCACCGCCGCACCGATGGCCGCATCGAGGTCCTGTTCCCCAAGCATCCGGACACCGATCCCTTCGTCCGGGCCGGCACCTACGAAATCCGTGGCGGTGACGACCGCGGCGCCTGGGTGGTGGCCGAGCCCGATGGCTCCGGCATGGTGCTGGCCGCCTTGTCGCCCGACCCGCTCAGGTTCGACGAGTTCGTGCGGGCAGCGGCCTGGGACTCCGCCGCGCTGGTCCCCACCTGGTCGGAGGCTGACGCGGCGGGGTCGATGAGCGACATCGTGCAGCGCATGTTGGGGGACGGGTACTTCAATTACGATGTCGTGACCTACACTGTCGCGCCGCCCGTGTACGCGCAGCAGGACCTCACGCCGCAACAGACGCCGCCGGCCTACGATGCGTATCCCGAGTGCTCGAACTGCACGTTCATCGGGGAGCAGCTGATCGTCTACGAGCCGGTGTTCGTCGGACGTCGCCGGTTCCATCGGGAGCGCGTGTCTGAGACGCAGCGGCCGGTGAGCGCTCTCGCGCTCGCGCTGGGTCCCCGCTCGACGGTCGCACCGCAGACGCTGTCGCATGGGTCCCGGTTCGTCGCACCTCACCAGGCCGCGCGACCGGTCCCGGTCGAGCCGCGCGCACGTGCTCAGGTCGTCGCCCCACGCACCCACGTGCGCTATACGCGGCTCTCCGCTCCCCCGCCGGAGCGCTCCATGGCCGCTATCGCGCTACCCGCCAGGGCGGTTCCTGCGTCGATCGCTCGAGCAGGCCCCGCAGTCGCCCGCTCCGATCTCGTTTCTAGTGGGGGAGCGGTGCGGTCGGATTTCCCGGTGCAGGGACGGGGGCGCGAGATGCCGGCAGCGGCGAGTCAGGGGGCCCAGGGGACCGTGCGGTCCGGCGCCGTGGCGGTTGCGCGGAGCAGTGCGGGCGCGGCGCCAGGTGCATCCCAAGGCGTCGCGATTCCGCGAGAGGCTTGGGGCGCTCGGCGGGCGACGCTACGACGCTAGGTTGTCTTTGTAACGTGGCGTCGTAGCGTCATGTAACTGTGTTACTGTCCCACCGTAAAATCGAGTCGCTTCAGTACCGCTCCCGCGGCATCACGTACCTCGACGTGCCACGCGCCGGTCCAGTCGGCAGGCACGGACTTCTTGCTCCAGGTGCGCCACGGCGACCCACCTACCTGCAGCTCCACGTCGCCCACCTGGGTGTCCCCGTGGAACCACACGTGGTGGAGGCTCGTCCCCCCCGCGCCCGACACCTTGGTCCAACACACGACCTGACCGACGTCGACGGGGAAGGTGCTGCCTGTATCCTGCGGCTGCCGGTCCACAACGGTCTTGGCGACCACGGCTTCGGTGACCTCGACGGCCGCGGCGGGCGCCGCCGCGGGGGCGGGAGCGGCGGCGGGGGCCGCGGCCTTCGTCGTGTCTTGAGCGGCGAGGCCGCCGCCGGCGAGCAGGGTCAGCGCGATGATCGGAGCGATGCGCGTCATGACGGCTCTCCCACTGGGGTTGACGGTTGTTCAGCGGTCGTCCGTTGTACGGCGCGACGGCGACGATGTTCCAGCACGGCGCCCAGCGTCGCCGCGATTACCGTCCCGGCCGCGCCACCGCCCAGCTGAAACCGCGCCAGGTATTGGCGCTGCCGCCCCGCGCATTTGCCCGAGAACAGCGCGCCGACCATAGCGCCGCAGGATCCTTGGATCGTCGTGAAGTAGTAGCCCGACCCCGCCGCGAACACGAGGGGAAGGGCGCACACCACCAGCTGTCGGAGAAAGGTCTTCATGGGGAGCCCATCACGTAGAGAAAGACATAGTTGTAAATCCCCGTGAGGAGCGCCAGGCACCACGCGAGCACGACATACGGACCGGTGTGCCGATGCAGCGGGCGCAGGCGCGCCACGGCGCGGCTCGTGAGCTGCCACGCCAACCCCGCGAGCGCCGTGACCGCGAATGCGAGATGGATCTTGAAGAACGGCAGTGCCACGAGGGCCGCGCGACGGGGACTGGGAACCATGAGGAAAGAAAATCCCGCCACAACCGCGATCTCGATGACCGCGCTCACACTCATGAGGGTCACATGCAGGCCGATCTTGCCGCGGCGGATGCGCGTTGCACCGTAGATCAGGATGGGCGGCCCCGCCACCGCCCACGCGAGCGCCGCCACCGCCGGGGGTGGGGCGCTCATCGCCCCCGCTCGATCTTCCACCGGTCCACCACCCGTCCGCCCCCCTCTCCCCCGTCCCCCCTCCCCCGTATGACGTGATACGCGTCGAAGTGCGCCACGGTGAGACAGGAATGGTTGGGAATGATCTCGACCTTGTCGCCCACCGTGAAGCGACCATCGAGGCGAGCCGCTCCGGCGACCCGGATCACGCCGTGCTCCTGCGACAGCGTTGCCACGGTCAGGTCCGGCTCGTCTTTCACCGCGCCCATGGCCTGAGGCCCCACGTGCGCGGGCCCCGGGTCCTTCGAGAGCTCCAGCGCCCCCGCATCCACGACGAAGTGTGACGCTCCCGGCTGATGCGACACCACCGTTGCCAGCACGCTCACGCCCACGTCCGCCGGCTCGCAGCACCCGATCAACACCATGGTCCGGTCGTAGAACACGTAGTTCCCCGGTCGCGCCTCGGTGACGCCCGTGAGATCGGCGGCCGCCGCGATCGCCGGCGTCGACCCGACACTCACCTCGCGGACGGAGATGCCGTCGCGGCGGAGCCGCTCGGCAAAACCCACCATGACGCTGCGCTCGCTCTCGGCCACCACGGCGGCTTCGGCTTTGCTCGTCGTGCGGTACGCGTGGCCGGAGTGGCTCAGGATCCCGTCGAACGAGAGTCCCTGTTCCCGGCCGAGCTCGCGGGCCACGGCGACCGCGTAGTCCGACGCCGGATCCACACCGGCGCGGTGATAGCCGCAGTCCACCTTGAGCCACACGTGCAACCCCGAGCCGGCGAGCGCTCGAGCCGCACCGAGGTCGTCGACCACGACGCGCAGCGTCGCCCCGGTGTCGTGCGCGATGCGACGCGCGTGGGCGATGTGGCCCGGATCGATCGGAAACGCCCAGGTGAGATCCATGATGCCGGCACGGGCGAACACCTCGGCTTCGACGAGCGTGGCCACCGTGAGCCCCCGTGCCCCATACTCGAGCTGCAGCCGTCCCAGCTCGACGCATTTGTGGGTTTTCGCGTGCGGGCGGAGCGCCACACCGAGCTGCCGGGCGCGCGTTGCCATGTGCGTGAGATTGCGCTCCACGACATCCAGATGCAGCAGGAGCGCCGGCGTCTCGACGTCATAGGCCTTCACGTTTCCCGTTTCCCGTTTCCCCTTTCCCGTTTATTTGACGATGTGGAACTCCGTCTGGCGCCGCAGAATCCAGCTCATGTGGCCGTCGGCACCGAGCTCCGCGTCCTCTTCCTGCGCCGAGCGGACCCCCTGGTTCTCCCATTCGGGGGCCGGGGTGGTCGCCTGCAGCTCGATCGAAAACCAGCTGCTCGGCACCAGCGGGACGTCGCCGCGCTCCGGCACACCTTCCTGATGGTCCCACAGGCCGATCAGCGGTCCCGCGCCGTGCCCGCGGTCGCCGATCGGGTGGGTGTAGATCGTCCCGTTGATCCCCGCGGCGCGCATCTGCGCGCGCGCCGCCGCGAGCACGTCGTTCCCGGTGCGGCCGGGCCGCATCTCGGCGAGCAGGAGGTCTTGTAGATGGTTCGAGTTCGCGAGCGCCCGTTTGAGGCCCTCGGGCGCGTCCGTCTCACCCCGCCGCAGCACGTAACCCATGTGCTGGGTGTCGGTGTTCAAGCCCAGCGCGGTGATGCCGAAGTCGCAGTGCAACACGTCGCCGCGCTGGATCACGACGGGGCCCGAGTCGGAGAGATCCCGGCCCCGTCGTTGCACGTCCACGTCGGTGTGGAACCAGGTGCCGAAGCCGAGGTCGTTGACGCGCTGGCGCATCCACCAGGCAACGTCGTCCGTCGTGGTACGTCCGGGCGTGATCACGCGGTTCGAGAACGCCGTGTCGATCACTCCCCACACGACCTCCATGAGGCGCCGGTACACGGGCAGCATCGCGGGCGCGCGGATCTCCTGATACTCGAGCGGCAGCCCCTCGGCGCGCACGATGCGGTCGCGGTAGGCGGCCGGAAGCACGCCCTGGAGCTGCTCCCATTCGCCGGCGGACAGCCCGTCCGAGAAGGCGTGCGCACGGGAGATGTCGACGGCGATGCTCGCCGGGTCGCGCTCTTCGATCACGCGACGCAGCAGATCCCACTGCGCCTGGCCCACCAGCTCGGGGCGCCGGCCGATCGACGGATCGATGGCCTCCTTCGCGTGGTAGGCGTCGTACACACCGCCCTGGGAGGTGCCGCCCAGGGCGAGCCGCTCCACGCCGCGCTCGGGCCCGCGATCGTAAAACACGTAGATCGTGCGGCGCCGCGCGAAGAACGTCGTGGCCGACACGAGCGACCAGAACACGGGGTCTTCGTTGTATTCCCGCATCGGCACCACCCACATGGCGACGTGATACTGCCGCATCAGCCGGGGAAGCACCGAGTCGAGGCGAAAGCGCAGCCACTCCTGCTCGACCGCGGCCTGCTGGCGCAGCGTGCCCAGCGGGCGGGTCGGCGAAGGGGTGAGCGGTAGACTGGGAGCCTGGAGGAGGACGGTCGAGACGACGAGAGTGGCGAGGGTCATGTGGCTTGCAGCGCTCCGAGGGGTTCAAGTACGGGGTCAACCTCCACCAACCTCCACCAACCTCCACCGCCCTTCGCCCTCGTTCAGTCGACGTGGCGCCCCGTGACCTCGACGCGACGATAGCGCTCGATCTTGCCCGATCCGCCGACGAACGCCGACGCGCACCATCCCGTGAGCCCCACCACGATGGACCCGAGCACGGCGGCGCCCAGGCCGCTGACGGAGAATCCGGGCACGAGCCAGTGGACGAGATAGAACGAGATGCCGTTCACAACGAAGATGAATAGTCCCAGGGTGAGCACCGTCAGCGGCAGCGTGAGGATGAGAATGACCGGCCGGATCACGGCGTTCACGATGCCGAGCAGCAGCGCGGCAATGATCAGGTGATCCCAGCGGTCGATGTGGATTCCGGGGATGATGGTCTCGGCAGCCCACAGGCCCAGGGCCGTGATGACGAGCCGGAACAGGAAGCCCTTCATCGGCCCTTCGCCTTTTCCCGCCAGGCCTGGAGGTTGCCCTCGATCTGGCGCGAGTGCTTCTCCAGGTGCTCCGCGTAGACCGCGAGCCAGTCCTCCGCGCCGTACGGGCCCGACTCCGTGTGCCGGCCCACGCGCCGCCAGTCCTGCTCGGTCGCGCGCTGCAGCAGCGGCACGGTGTTCGCCCGCACGGCCGTGACGGTGGCCAGCGCCGCGTCGATCGGATGTGCGTGGTAATCGAAGCGCTTCGCCCAGCGGTCCTGATCGTATCCGACGATCAGCGGGTCGGGCTCCGCGAGCAGGTAGCGCAGCCGCATGTGGGCGTTCGTCTCGCTGTCGGCGCAGTGGACGATGATCTCGTGCGCCGACCAGCGATCGGGCCCGGGTTTCCACTGGACCGCGTCGCGCGGTACTTTGGCGAGCGCGGCGGCGAGCAGGGCCGGCCCGCGGGCGTATCGCTCGATCATGGTGGCGCGCTCGGCCGCGGTGAGAGGCATGTCAGGATCTCCGGAAGAAGATAGTCGATTCGCTCAGCTGCGCGCGCGGCCGGAGACGAAACGCGCCGTCGCCCCGGGACGCGCTCGCACGCCCAGCCGGGAATCGAACAGGATTGCTCCCACGAGCGAGTCGCCCACGCGTGTCGCGCCGATGCCGGCGAACGGCCCGAGCGTGGCCGGCCATCCGTATACCAACGCTTGCTCCGGGTATCCGATCCACGTGACCGGCAGCGTGTCGGGCGGCACCCGGAAGACGAGCGTGCCCCGGAAGTGGCAGGTGCGGCCCACCACCATCCGGGTGGTGTCCAGGACCACGTCGGTCAACTTGAAGCGGTCGCCCAGCTCGGGCAGCGTGAGCGTGTCGCCCCGGGCCACCACCCAGTGGCCGACGTAGCGTTGCGCGTAGCGGGTCTGCAGGTGCATCGCCCCGGCGCTGCAGGGGTTGGAGGGCGCGCACGCGCCCAGCGCGCACAGGCCGGCCCAGGCGACCGGCTTCACGGCGCGACGCTGTCCGTCGCCCGGATTCTCGCGCTGGCGGAGTCGGCGGCGCGTAACGCGGCGCCCACGCCGCGCGCGCCCGGGATGCGCGACCCGGCGAGCATCGAGTCCCGCTGCCGCTCGGTGAGGGTATCGGCCGCCCGCGAGCTGCCGGACTGGCCGCCGCAGCCTGCGAGCAGCAGGCAAACGGCGATCACGCCACGTGTCATACCGTTCATTCTAGTGCCTCAGGCTTCCCCCGCGCGCGAGCACGCCGTACGCGATCAGGTTCACGACCACCACCACCGTGCCGAGCACCGTCTGGGCCGGGCGCGTAAGCCCCGCCGGGTAGAGCAGGGGGATCACGTAGTGCTCGACGAACCCGCCCCGATAGCCCTCGAGTCCGGCCCGCGCCCGCAACGCGTTTTCGAGGGGCGTGAGCGGGCAAACCCAGCCGCCGTACTCGATGGCCGCCCCCCACAGCGCCGCCGGCACGTGGGCCCACACCACGGCGCGCCAGCGCCAGGCGAGGAATCCGCCCAGCATCACAAAGGCGACGAAGGTGGCGTGCACCAGCACGACGCAGTCCGCCAGGAGCCGGTAGATCATCTTCAAGCTCACCCTTATACGACGAAAACCCCCGCCGGACCAGGGTCCGGCGGGGGTTCGCGTTGCCGTCCGCATCCCTCAGGCGCCCATGAGATGCTCGCATGGACCGAACAGGTTGTCGATCCCGACCTCCATCTGGTCGGGCAGATCGAACAGATCGGAAACCGCCTGGAATTCCTGGGCTGAGAGCGAGCTGCCGTCCGCGTGGCGCAGCTGAACGCCGCTGTCCGTTCCGGTGACCCGGGCGTACGGTACGCCATTGACGGTGATCGTGAGGTCCGCGGTCACGCTGAAGTCCGTCGGAGACAGCGCAACCACCGTCAGACTACCCGTCACCGCCAGCGTCTCCGCCCCGCTGGTGACGTTCAAGGCAATGGTCAGCTTGACGTGGTTCGCGTCCGACGTCGCGAGGGTCTCGTGCAGCTCGACGTGCACCACCGGGTTGTCGAGGTCCCACGTGGCGTCGAACTCGGCATCCGGGTTGTCGGTGGTGAGGTTCGTCGCCGAAAAGCTGGCGCTGAAGTTCAGCGTGTGAGTTCCATCGCTGACGGACCCGACCGCCGTGGCCGTGAACGCCGTCGCCGGATTACCGGTCACGCTGCCGCTCACCGTGTAGTCCGCGTACGTGATGGGACCGGGGCTCGCAGGTGTTCCGTCCTTGACGATCACGTGGAGCTTGTCGACCGCCGGCGTGGTGGTGCTTTCATCCACCAGGTCCGCAAAGCCGACGGGCGTGAGCGGGTTCTCGGCGGGCCCCCCGGTGAGGGGGTCGAACGCGTACAGGATGATTCGGACCCGGTCGGTGGGAGCCGCGGGCGTGAAGGTCCCATCTTGCTCGTACGTGTGGGCAGTCGTATTCCACACCCACGTCGTGCCGAGCAGGGACGGCGGGACCACGCTGGCGCTGATCCCTGTGTGCAGGGTGCTCGCGGCGAGGCGGAGCGCCTGCAGCCGGCGCGGCGCGTCGGCGTACGGCTGGCTCGACGTGCGGGGCGCGGTGATCGGCACGGCCTGGAGCAGGGCGCCGGCCGGCGTGGTGACCGTAGCGGGTGAGCCAGTGGCGGTGCCGATCGCACCGAAGCCCTGGAACGCCGTGGATTGGAACACGCCCGAGACGGCCTGGAGATCGGAGCTGAGTTGCTGTGGGCTAGCGAGATGGGCTTGGGGCCCCGTGCTGTTGCTGCAGGCGGTGGCGAGCGCGATGACGACCGCGAGGCCCCACCAGGAATGACGTTGACGTGCGGCCATGCTGCTCCTCCGGATTGTGGATGCCGGCTGCTGGTCCAACCCGAAACCTACCTCCTATCCCGCCGACCGGACCGTGACGGGGCGCACGGCCTTGCCTAGTCGATCACCCCGCCGCCCAGCAGGCGGCCGTCGGCGTCGTACAAGGCGCCCGACTGGCCGGGCGTGATCGCACGCACGGGTCGGGCCAGATCGAGGACGAGCGTGTCGCCCGCGCGCTCCCGCACCCGCCCGGGCACGGCCGGGGCGCGGTAGCGGCATTGCACGAAGACCGGGTCGTCCGGCGCCAGCGGCGGCGCGAGCCAGTTCACCTCGGCGAGCGCGACCGTGTGGCCGAACAGCTCGTCGCCCCGTCCGATCACCACCTCGCGCGTCTCCGGGCGGATCGCGACCACGTACATGGGCTCGCGGAACCCGCCGGGAAGGCCGCGGCGCTGGCCGATCGTGTAGCGGGCGAAGCCGGCGTGCTCGCCCACGATCTCACCGCCCGCCGTGACGAGCGGTCCCGGCGCCAGAGCCGGCGCGTCCGCCGGGAGGCGGCGCTCGAGCACGCCGACGTAGTCGTCGTCGGGCACGAAGCAGATCTCGACCGATTCGGGCTTGTCGGCCGTGACGAGACCGAGCTGCCGGGCCACCGCGCGGGTCTCCCGCTTGGTAAGGTCTCCCACGGGCGTGAGCATCCGCGCCACGACCGAGCGGTCGATGCCCCACAGGAAATACGACTGGTCCTTCTGCGGGTCGCGCCCGCGGTACAGGGCTCCGTCCCGGGCGACGGCATAGTGACCGGTCGCGATGTAGGCACAGTCGAGCGCGTCGGCGTGGTGGAGGAAGTCGCGGAACTTGGTGAAGGAATTGCAGCGCACGCACGGGATGGGCGTGCGGCCGCGGGCGTATTCGCTCACGAAGTCGGCGATCACGTCGCGCCCGAACCGGTCCTCCAGGTTCAGCACGTAGTGCGGGATGCCGAGCCGGTGGGCCACCAGCCGGGCGTCGCTGATCGAGTCGAGCGAGCAGCAGGGCCGGTCGGGCACCGCGTCACCGTAGCAGAACAGCTTCATGGTGGCGCCGACGACGTCGTACCCCGCCTCCACCAGCAAGGCCGCGGCGACGGACGAGTCTACGCCGCCCGACATGGCGACGAACGCGGAACGCGGAACAGTAGAAGAACGTTCGCTGCCCACGCCAGGCCACGCTCCTCGACGACCGCTCGTTCTGTTCCGCGTTCCGCGTTCCGCGTTCCGCGTTGCGCTCATCGGTGCAACACCGCCGACAGGTGCCGGACCTTCTCCACGATCTTCGGCAGGGCTCCGATGAGCGCGTCCACGTCTTCCGCCGTATTCTCCTTGCCGAACGAGAAGCGCAGCGCCGCGACCCCCAGCTCGCGCGGCACGCCCATGGCCGTGAGCACGTGCGACGGCTCGACCGCTCCTGTGCTGCAGGCGGAGCCCGACGAGCAGGCGATCCCGGCGAGGTCCAGATGCATCAGCAGCGCCTCGCTGTCCGTGCCGGGCAACGACACGTTGGACACATGCGGCGCCCGGGGCGCGTGCGCGGCGTTGACCACGGCGTATGCCGAACTGCTGGCCGCCGCCGTGGATGATGGCCTCGACCGCGTGGCGGTCGCGCACGATCAGCGCGCCGATCCCCTTGGGAGCGCCGATCTTGTGGCCCGAGATCGTGAGCAACGTGCAGCCCGCCTCCGCGAGCGAGACCGGGATCTTGCCGAGGGCCTGGACGGCGTCCACGTGGAGCGGGACGCCGGCGGCGCGGCAGCGGGCGGCATGCCGGGCCACGGGCTGCACCACGCCGACTTCATTGTTCACCCACATCACGCTCACCATCGCGACGCCACGGTCGAGGGCGGCGGCCAGCGCCTCTTCCGCCACGACGCCCGACGCGTCGACCGGGAGGATGATTTCCTCGCCGCCCAGCCGGGCGACCGCGTGCGCGGCCGCGAGGACCGCCTTGTGCTCGATCGCCGACACGGCGACGCGGAACGGCCCGCCGCGCTCGCGCGCGGCGAGCGCGCCTCCGATCACCGCGAGGTTGTCCGCCTCCGTCCCCCCCGACGTGAAGATCACCTGGCCGGGCTCCGCGCCTCCCCCCAGGGCCTCGGCGATCGTGCGCTTCGCCTCCTCGATGCCGGCGCGCGCGGCCCGGCCGAACCGATGGGCCGAGGAGGGGTTGCCGAAGGCCTCTCGCCCGAGATAGGGGAGCACGGCCTCGAGCACCTCGGGGCGCACCGGCGTCGTGGCCGCGTTGTCGAGATAGACCAGCCGCTTGGGCATGCGGGTGAATCTAGACGCTACAGGGACTGCACGCCAAGCCGCAGCACGTCTTCGACTTCGAGCGTCTCGTGACAGAAGAACGGCTCCCCGTACGGCCGGCGGATGAGCGAGCCGTAGTGCGCCGACTGGATGCGAATCAGCTCGTACAGATCCTGCCCGGTCGGGTGGATCTCGCCCGCCGCCTTGGCGCCGTCGAACTGCGATCCGTAACACCGGACCGCCGTCATCTTGGTGTCGAAGACATCGGAGATGTCCACCACGAACGACGGCTTCACCGGGTCTTCGCGATAGGCGAGCGCGTACAGCACTTTGAACGGCCGGTGCGGCGCTCCCTCCCCGCCGTACTTCGCGAGCCCCGCCAGGTAGCACGCATCCCGTCCCAGTTCCGACGCGATGCGGTGATCCGGGTGGCGGCCGACCGGAAACGGCAGGATCACGACGCGCGGTCGCGTTTGCCGTATCAGCGTCACGACGGCCAGGCGCGACGTTTCATCGTTTGCCAAGTGCGCGTCGGGGAGTGCGGCGTTGAGGCGCAGGTGCACGCCCAAGACCTTGGCCGCGCGCTCGGCCTCGGCGGCGCGCGTGGCGGCGTCACCGCGCGTCCCGGTCTCGCCCTGGGTGAGATCGACGATGCCCACCCGGTGGCCTGCCTTGACGGCCTTGGCGAGTGTGCCGCCGCAGGTCAATTCCACATCGTCGCGATGGGCGGCGATTGCCAGAACATCCACCATCTCTGCCACACGAAGCTCCTTGTGCGTTCTGGAGGTTGGGGAGGTTAGGGGAGGTTAGGGGAGGTTTGGGAGGTTGCGGAGTCGACCTCCCCTAACCTCCTCCAACCTCCCCCAACCTCCAGAACCTCCCGCCAGGCTACTCGTATCGCAAGGCTTCAACGGGGTCCAGCCTGGCGGCGCGCGCCGCCGGCGCGATGCCGAAGACGACGCCGACCGCGATCGACACGATGGTCGCGACCGCGGCGCTCCATACCGGCACGGTCGTGCTGAAGTCGAGCAGGCGCTTGAGGAATTCCCCGGTCGCGGTCCCCAGCATGATGCCGAGCAGGCCGCCCATCAAGGTGAGGGTCGCGGCCTCCACGAGGAACTGCCACAGCACGTCGCGACGCGTGGCGCCCATCGCCTTGCGCAGGCCGATCTCCCGCGTCCGGCTCGTCACCGACACCATCATGATCGCCATCACCCCGATCCCGCCCACGAGCAGGGCGATGCTCGAGAGCACGAGCATCACGAAAAAGAACGCGAACGTGAGGCTGTCGAAGATGCCGAGCACCTGGTCCGACGTCAGGAGGTCGAAGCTGTTGGGCTCGCCCACCCGCAGCCCGCGCAGCCGCCGCAGCTGCAGCGTGGCGGCGTCCATCGCGCGCGCCACGCTCACCTCGGGCCGCGGCTTCACGAGAATGATCAGGCCGTTCACCCGGTCGATCGGGAAGCGCGCGTGGGCCGCTTCGAACGGCACGATGCCGGCGATCTCCGGGGCGCCGGGCACCTCGAAGATGTTGGTCGGTCGCCGCCACTCGCCGATCACGCGGAACGGTCGGCCGCCGATGCGGACGATCTCTCCGATGGGCTCGCGGGGCCCGAACAGCCGATCCACGGTGCGCTGCTCCACGATCGCCACCGGCGCCCCGCCGCGCAGCTCCGCCGTCGTGAAGAGCCGCCCCCGGACCAGCTCACCGCCCAGAATCTCCATGTAGCGATCGTCCGCGCCGAACACGCCCAGGGTCTGGGTGCGTGAGCCGGCGTATTCGAACCGGTAGAACACCTGCGTCCAGATCGCCGCGTAGTGGATCTCGGGCAGGCGCGCGATCGCCTCGGCTTCCCGGGGTGCGAGCGCGGGCCGGATCCGCACCTCGCGCGGCAACGCGTCGGGATTGAGCGGCGTGGACGAGAAGAAGCGCAGGATGCGGAACGTCGTCGGTCCCACGACTTCGAGCGTGTTGACGATCTGCTCCCGGAAGCCCGCCACGATCGACGCCATGGCCATCACGGTGGCGATCCCGATGACGACGCCGAGAATCGTGAGCGCGGAGCGCAGCTTGTTGATGCGGAGCTGATCGACGGCGATCAGCCAGCCCTCGCGAATCGAGTGGAACGCCATGCTATTCGGCGCGCAGCGCGTCGATCGGGTCGAGGCGCGCTGCCCGGTGGGCCGGGTAGACGCCGAACACGATCCCCACGCCGATGCCGAGGCCGAGCGCGAGGGCCACCGACCACGCCGTCACACGGGCGGGCAGGGGGGACGCGACCTGGACCAGCGCGGCCAGCGTGCTCCCGGCGAGCAGTCCCGCGACGCCGCCGAGCAGCGACAGGATGGCCGACTCGGCGAGGAACTGCCGCCGGATGTCGCGCCGCGAAGCGCCGAGCGACTTGAGGATCCCGATCTCGCGGGTGCGCTCGGTGACGCTCATCAGCATGATGTTCATGATCACGATGCCGCCCACCACGATCCCGATCACCACCACGGCCGGCACGACCGTGAAAATCACGCGGGTCAGCTTCCCCCAGAACGCGATGAGGCCCTCGCCGGTGTCGACCGTGAAATCGTCTTCCTGGGCGGGGCGCAGGCGGTGCGCGATGCGCATCGCCTCCTCGGCGCGCAGCATGGCGTCCGCCACGCGCGCGGCCGCCGGCATTTTGACCGAGATCACCGTGGTCTGGCGCCGGCCGTACAGGGACTCGAACGTCGTGAGCGGCAGCATGACGAATCCGTCCCAGGACTGCCCCAGGACGGTGCCCTTCTTGGCGACCACCCCCGTGATCGTCAGCTGCGCGCCGCGGATGCGGATCGCGCTGCCGATGGCGAGCTCCGGTGCGCCGAACAGCTTGTCCGCCACATCGAACCCCAGCACCGCGACGAGCCGGCGTTGCCGCTGGTCCACGTCGCTGAACGGCGCCCCCGCCGCGAACGCGTAGTCCTGCACGACGACGAACGGGGGTGTGACACCGAAGACGAGCACGTCGCCCACGGTGCGGTTGCGCCACTGCACGTCCGCCATCGGGGTCGGCCACCCGGACTGAAGCGAGATGGCTTCGGCGTCGGGGACGGCGCGCTCCACATGGGCGACGTCCTCGGGGGTGATGATCGGCCGGCGTTGGATCTTCTTCCACTCTTCGTCGTCGATGAATCCGACCTGGATCGGCTCCCGCCGGATCTGGAACGCGTTCACCCCGACGATGGCGCCCGCGATGCGCTCGCGCACGTACGCGTTCATGCCCTGGATCACCGCGACCACGGCCACCAGGAACCCGACCGACACGATGATCCCCAGCAGCGTGAAGAACGAGCGGAGCTTGTGGCTCCACGCGGTCTGGAGCGCCTGGAGAATCGCTTCGGAGAGGGGCATGGGGCTGGAAACTAGTGCGGAATGCGGAATTCGGAATGCGGAATGGACGGGCGGACTTCGATTCCGCATTCCACACTCCGCATTCCGCATTATTCGTAGCGTAACGCTTCCACCGGATCCAGCCTCGCCGCCTTGTTGGCGGGATACAGCCCGAATCCGATCCCCGTGAACGCGGACGCCGCGAGGGCCGCGAGCACGGACCACAGCGGCACGTGCGCAGGGATCGGCGTCAGGCTGGAGACGGCGAACGCGACGCCGCCGCCGATGAGCATCCCGACGGCGCCCCCCACCAGAGTGAGGGTCGAGGCCTCGACGAGGAACTGCCACTGGATGGCCCGCCGGGTCGCCCCCAGCGCCTTGCGCACGCCGATCTCGCGGGTGCGCTCGGTGACCGAAATCATCATGATCGCGACCACCCCGACGCCGCCGACCATCAACGCGATGGACGAGAGCACCAGCATCACCAGGAAGAACATGCCGGTGACCTTGTTCCAGGAGTCGAGCAGCTTGTCCTGGGTGACGATCGAGAAGTTGTTCTCCTGCCCCGGCTTGAGGCCGCGCAGCGAGCGCAGCGTAGCCACGACCTCGTCCATCGCCTGCTGCTGCGTGTACGCCGGCCCCGGCGCGACCGCGAGCCGCATCCATCCCCTCCGGTACGGCACATGCTTGACGAACGCGCCGTGCGGAATGCCGACGAACGGCGGCGTGGCGCCGCTGAACAGGCTGGGCGGCGGCGCGTACACTCCGATCACCTTGAACGGCGCGCCGGCGACGTGGATGGTCTGACCGATCGGGTCGCGCCCGCGGAACAGCTGTTCTTCGAGCTTGGTGTTGATGACCGCCACGGCGTCGTTGGCCACGTCTTCCAGGTGGGTGAACGTGCGCCCGGGATGGACGTCGCCGCCGTTCACCTCCACCCACTGCGCGGACAACCCCGAGACGTTCACGGACTCGAGCCGCCGGTCGCCGTACTCCACCGTGGCGGCGCTCTCGTCGCGTCGGGTGACGTAGCGCACCGAGGGCAGCAGGGCGATCCGGTCGGCCTCGATCTCCACGATCTCCGGGTTGCGCCGCCACGGGCTCGATTCGTCGGAGCCGTCCGAGACGTTCACGCCCGCCTGGAAGAAACGCCACACCAGAAACGTGCGCGGGGCGATCGACTCGATCACGCTCGACACGCTGCGGTTGATCCCGCTGATCATCGCCGCGATCACCATGACGACCGTCACGCCGATGGCGACGCCCAGAATCGTCAGCGCTGCCCGCCGCTTGTTGCCGCGCAGCGAATCGAGCGCGATGCCGACCCCTTCGAACAGGGCCCCTCCGCCGCCGGTCATGTCTCGTGCCGCAGGGCGGCGATGGGATCGAGACGCGCGGCGCGGCTCGCCGGGTACACGCCGGCGATGACTCCGACGCCGCCGCCCAGGACCACGCCGACCAGGATCGACCAGGGCGCGACCGCGGCGGGGAGCGGCGTGAGCGCCGCCACCGCGCTCGCCAGCCCGATGCCCAGGACGACGCCCCCCGTCGCCCCCGCGGTCGCGAGCGTCGCGGCCTCGACCAGGAACTGTCGCAGGATGTCGCGGCGCCGGGCGCCCAGCGACTTGCGGATGCCGATTTCACGCGTCCGCTCGGCCACCGCCATCAGCATGATGTTCATGATGACGATCCCGCCCACCACGAGCGATACGGCCACGAGGCCCGGCAGCGCCACGAACAGCACCCGGCTGATCTTCCCCCAGAAATCCAGCACCTCGTCCGCGGTTTCGAGCGTGAAGTCGTCGGCCTGGCGCGGCCGCAGGTGGCGCCGGTTGCGCATGATCGCCTCGGCCTGCGCCAGCGCCTCGCGCATGTCGGGCTCGGTGCGCGCCTTCATGGCCACCGCGTCCACCACGCGCGGTTCGCTGACATAGCGCTTGACCGGCGAGCTCGCCGGCGCGACCGCGAACTTGTCGAGCGACAGGCCGAACAGGTTGCCTTGTTTCTCCACCACGCCGATCACCCGGTAGGGGAGGTCGAAGATCTTCACCTCGCGGCCGATCGGATCCTGACCCTCGAACAGTTTCTCGGCCAGCTCGTAGCCGAGCACCAGCACGGGCACGCCCGCCTGGACTTCCTGTCCCGTGAAGGGGCGGCCCCGCTCGACCGCGAGGGAGCGGATCTCGAAGTACAGCTCCGTCGCCGCCGTGATCTGCACGTCCGATGCGTGCTTGCGCCCCGCCACCAGCGTGGTGCGGGTGCTCGACTCCCACGCCGCGAGCACCGGGACCGTCACGCCGCGCATGACCGCCTGCGCGTCGTCGTAGCTCACGCGCGGCCGCCGGCGCCACACCCGCCACATGGAGTCGCTGACATTGCCCAGCTGGACGTCGGGAAACTGGCGCAGCCGGAACGTGTTCACGCCGAGCAACGTCCCGGCGAATTTGTCGGTCATGTAGCGGTTCATCCCCTGCACGACCGACACGACGGCGATGAGAAACATCACGCCGATGAACACGCCGATGATCGAGAAGGCGCTCTTGAGCTTTTGGGCCCGGATGGTTTGCAGGGCGAGCCGCACGGCTTCCCAGAAGGCCATCTATTCGTAACGCAGCGCTTCGACGGGATCGAGGCGGGCGGCCCGGGCGGCGGGATAGAGGCCGAACAGGACGCCGGTGAGCGCGGCCACGACCAGCGCCACCACCACCGAGCCGAGCGGCACGTGTGCGGGAATGGGCGTGAACAGGGCGAGGCCCACGGCCGCGATGCCCCCGCCGATCATCCCCACGCCGCCGCCCACGAGCGTGAGCGTGGCCGCCTCGACCAGGAACTGCCACATGATCTCACGCCGTGTCGCCCCGAGCGCCTTGCGCACGCCGATCTCCCGGGTGCGCTCGGTGACCGAGATCATCATGATGGCGATGACGCCTACGCCGCCGACGATCAACCCCACGGCGGACAGAATGAACAACACGAATCGAATGATGAGCGTCATGCTGTTGAGCTTCTCGAGAAAGCGCTCCTGGCTCACCACTGCGAAGTTGTTCTCCTGGCCCGGCCTGAGATGTCGGCGCAGCCGCAGCGCCTCCGTGACGTCTTCCATGGCCTGCGCCGTGGTCGCGGCGGGCGCAGGCCCGACCAGGAAGTCCATCCAGCCCTTCCAGTACTGGACGTACTTCACCAGCGCCGCGTGCGGAATGATCACCTCGGCCGAGGGTTGCCCGCCGAAGAGCTCCGGCGGGGGGTTGAACACCCCGATCACCGTGTACGGCACGCCCTGGATGTGGATGCGCTGCCCGATGGGGTCGATCTGGTCGAACAGCAGCTCGGCCAGCTTCTGGTTGACCACGGCGACCTGGGCGGCCGCCGCCTCCTCCACCTCGGTGAACGAGCGCCCCGGCGACACGTCCCCGCCGGCCACGTTGGGCCAAGCCGCGCTGCGGCCAAAAACCCGCACACTGTGCTGGGCCTTGCTGCCGAACGTGACGTCCGCCTGGCCCCCTTCGTCCAGCGCCACCCAGCTCACCGACGGCACCCGCTCGATCGCCCGGGCGTCGTCCAGCGAGATCGGGGGATTGCGGCGCCAGGGACTCATCTCATCCGATCCGTCCGAGATGTGCACCCCGCCCTGGAAGAAACGCCCGACCCAGAACGTCTTGGGTCCCGACTGCTCCAACATGTCGGCGACGCCCTTGTTGAAGCCGCTCACGATCGCCCCGATCACCATCACGACCATCACGCCGATGGCCACGCCCAGGATCGTGAGTGCGGCGCGGGCTTTGTGAGCGCGCAGCGATTCGAGCGCGATGCCGGCGCCTTCGAGGAGCGGGGTCACCGCATCACTCCTGGCGGAGCGCCGCGATGGGATCGAGCCGCGCGGCGCGGCTCGCGGGGTACACGCCCGCGACGATCCCCACGCCGCCGCCCACGACCACCCCCAGCACGATCGAGAACGGGGAGACGGTTGCCGGCAGCGGGCTCACGGCCTGCAGCAGCATCGACAGCGCGATGCCGGTGACGATCCCGAGACTCGCGCCCACGGTCGCCAGCGCCGTCGCCTCGGCGAGGAATTGACGCAGGATGTCGCGGCGCCGTGCGCCCAGCGACTTCCGAATCCCGATCTCCCGGGTCCGCTCCGCCACGGCCATGAGCATGATGTTCATGATGACGATTCCGCCCACGACGAGCGCGATGCCCACCAGACCCGGTCCGACGGCGTAGAGAATGCGACTCAACTTGTTCCAGAAGTTCAGCACGCCTTCGGACGTCTCCAGCGTGAAGTTGTCGTCCTGCCGCGGGCGCAGATGCCGCCGGCCGCGCATGATGGCTTCCGTCTGCTCCATCGCGTCGCGCATCTCGGGCACGGAGCTCGACCTCACGATCAAGGCGTCGATGACACCCGGCGGGTTCACCTCGCGCTGAATCGGCGACACCGCGGGGGCCACGACGAACTTGTCGAGCGAGATGCCAAGCAGGTTGCCCTGGCGCTCCACCACACCGATCACGCGGTAGGGGATGCCATGGATGCGAACGGTGTGACCGACCGGATTGATATCGGGAAACAGCTTCTGCGCGAGATCGTAACCCAGCACGACCACGGTCGTCCCGGCCTTGGACTCCTGGGGCGTGAACGCCCGGCCGTCGGCGATCTTCAGGTTCATGATGTCGAAGTAGCGGTCGGTGGCGCCCTCCAGCGTGATGTCCTTGGCGACCTTACCGTTGTACTCGACGCTGCCCCGGTCCTCCGAATACCACGCGGTCACCACGGGCGTATTGAGCTGCTGGGTCACCGCGTCCGCGTCGGCGAACTTGATGCGCGGCCGGCGCCGCCACGCCCGCCAGACCGAATCCGGGACGTCGAAGTTCACGTTCGGGCGGTGGCGCAGGTGAAAGGTGTTCACGCCGATGAGGGTGCCGGCGAATTTCTCGGTCATGTAGCGGTTCATGCCGTTCACGATCGACCAGGCACCGATCAGGAAGGTCACCCCGATGAACACGCCGATTGCCGAGAACCCGCTCTTGAGCTTCTGCGTCCGGATCGTCTGGAGGGCGAGGCGCAGCGCCTCGAACAGCGGCATTTAGGCGGCCTGCAGCTGGTCGCTGGCGATCAGCCCGTCGCGCAGGGTCACCACGCGCGCCGCGTGGGCCGCGATGTCGTGCTCGTGCGTCACCATCACGATCGTCTGCCCCTGACGGTGCAGGTCGCGGAACACCGCCATGATCTCGGCGCTGGTGGTGGAATCGAGGTTGCCGGTGGGCTCGTCGGCGAGCAAAATGGACGGCTCGTTCACCAGGGCGCGCGCGATCGCCACGCGCTGGCGCTGGCCGCCGGAGAGCTCGTTGGGCCGGTGCGCCATGCGGTCGCCCAGGCCCACGCGCTCGAGCGCCCGCGCCGCCCGGGCGCGGCGCTCGCGCGCGCCCTGCCCCGCATAAATGAGCGGCAGCTCCACGTTGTGCAGCGCGCTGGCGCGAGGCAGCAGGTTGAAGGTCTGGAACACGAACCCGATCTCCTTGTTGCGGATCCGTGCCAGCTCGTCGTCGTCCAGGTCGGACACCTTCTGGCCGTTGAGCCAGTACTCGCCCGCGGTGGGCGTGTCGAGACAGCCGATCAGGTTCATCAAGGTCGACTTGCCCGATCCCGACGGACCCATCACCGCGACGTACTCGTTCCGGCGGATCTGCAGGCTCACGCCCTGCAACGCGCGCACCACCTCGCCGCCCATGTCGTAGGCGCGCGTGAGCTTGTGCGTGAGGATGATGATGTCGGGGAGCGGTGTGTCCCCGGTCCGGAACGTCTGGGGAAGGGTCACGCGGGCTTCTTCTTGCTCGAGTCGGCCGGCTGCTTCATCGCCCGTACCCGCGCGCCGTCCTTCAGATCGCGGATCGCCTGATACGGTCCCGCCACGATCGACTCGCCCTCCTTCAAGCCGTCGGTCACCTCGAAATACTCGTCCCCCGCGATGCCGACTTTGACCGTGCGGAAGGTCGCGACCCCCTCCTTCACCGTGAACACGCCCTCGGTCTCCTTTTTCTTGCGGGCGTTCGTCGTGTCCACCGGGCGGTTCTCGGTGGACACCGGCTTGTTCTCGCGCACCGTGAGGGCGATGATCGGGATCGACAGCGCCTGTTTGCGCGTGTCGGTGACGATCCGCGCGGTGGCGGACAAGTCGGGGCGCGTGTCGACCGGCGGCTTGTCGAGGGTGACTTCGACTTCGTAGTCGACGGCCCGGTCGCTCTGGCCCGTGGCGGCCTGCCCGGCGTTGAGCACGCTCGAGTTGGACACCTTGGTCACGTGGCCCGTGAACGTGGTGTCGGGGAAGGCGTCGATCGACACCTCGACCGAGTCGCCGAGATGCACGCGCACCACGTCGGTCTCGTCCACCTTCACCTTCGCCTGGATCACCGACAGGTCCGAGATCGTCATCAACAGGCCAATGTCCTTGGAGAAGGTGCTCGGCACGGCCACCTCTCCCTCTTCGACCGGGAGCCGGGTGACGCGTCCGGCCATCGGGGCCACGAGCCTGGTCTTGCGGAGGTTGTCGCGCGCCGACTGCATGGCCGCGCGCGCCTGATCGACCTGATGCTGTGCCGCGGTCAGGTTCGCTTCGGCGATGTCGAACGCCGTCTGGGCCTGCTCCAGCTGCTCCTGGGATACGAGATTGGGACTCTGCGTGTGGAGCTCTTTGGTGCGCCGCAAGGCGCGCTCGGATTGATCCTGGTTCGCCTTGGCCTGGACCGCGGCCGCCTGCGACGACGCGAGCGTGGCGGCCGCCTGCTGCAGGTTGGCCTCGTAGATGGTCGGATCGATCTGCAGCAGGAACTGTCCCTGCTTCACCAGATCGCCCTCGCGCACGGCGATCTTGGTGATCCGCCCGGTGATGTCGGCCGAGATGTCGACCTTCTTCTTGGGTTGGATCTTGCCGCTCGCCGTCACCGCCGCGACCAGGTCGCGCCGGGCGACTTTGTCGAAGCGGACTTCCTGGCCGCGGTCGCGGCGCGCGCCGGCGCTGATCGCCACCAGCCCGAAGATCAACACCGCCGCCCCCGTGCCCACCAGCACCTTGTTCCGTTTGGACATCGCCGTCGCTTCCTCCTGTTACCGCAGTGGCCGACCGACCGCCGCCTCGAGCGCGGCCAGCGCCTTATGATAATCGTATACCGCGTTCACATACTCCGTCTCGGCGCGCAGGGCGGCCACCTGAGCGTCGAGCAGCTCGAAGAACGTACCCGAGCCGACGCGGTAGCGCTCCGTGGCGAGCTGCAGCTGCTCGCGCGCCGCCGTGCGATTCGTGTCCTGGATGGCGATCGCCTGGTACGTCGTCTGGAGCGTCAAGAACGCCCCGATCACCTCGGTCTGGAGCTGCAGGCCGCGCGCTCGCACCGACTCCTGAAGGTCCTGCTGCTGGGCCTTGGCCTGGGACACCGCGAGCGGCTGCTGGAAGTTGCCCCACAGCGGGATCCGCACGGTAAGCCTCGCCTGGAACGGCTCCGGCGTGAAGTGGAACGGATACGCGGCGTTGCGGTCGCGGATCGCCTGCTCCGCCGCGGGGCTGAAGGAGTACAGCGTGCAGTCGAGCGGGGGTTGCCCCGAGCCCCCGTTGAGCCACGCGCTGTTGGCGTACGCGCACGTGGCCGAGTCCGCCGCCGCGCCGGCGCGCGCGCTCGCGATGGTCGGGTTGATGTCCGATAGCTTCTGGGTGAAGCCCGACCAGCCGGCCGACACCGACAGCGACGGACCGTAGCTCGAGGTCGCGGCCCGGACGCCCCAGGCGGCGGCGTGCTCACGCTCCCGCAACGCCTTGAGCGCGGGATTCTGCTGCTCGGCCATCGTGAGCAGGTCGTTCAGCTGCCAGGTCGGCGTCTGCACGTTGAACGTGTCGGTGAGCTGCACGGCCGCGAGATCGAGCGGGGCCGTGACGCCCATCTGCTGGAACAAGCGGAGCTTTTCGACCTGTACCGCCGTTCGCGCCCGCAGCAGGACCACCTGCGCCTGCCCCCGGGCCACCTGCGCCTGGCGCACGTCGATCAGAGACGCGCGCCCCACGTCGTAGCGCGCCTGGGCGAGCTTCTGGAATTCCTCGTCGTGCTGCAGCTGCTGGCGCGCGACCTCGCCGTTGTCCCGCGCCTGCAACACCGTCAGGTATTGCTGGGTGACGGTCGTGACGAGGTTCGTCTCCGCGCCCGCGACGTCGGCGTCCGCCGCCGAGAGTTGCGCCTTGCGGAGCCCCGGCTGGGTGAGCGTCTGTCCGCTCAAGCTCCAGTCCAGACCGAAGCCGTAACTGGAGGACAAGGTGGAGACGCTCTGCGAGAAGTTCGACGTGAGAAACGTCTGCTGGCCGGGGCCGGCGTATCCGATCCCCCCCGACGCGCTCACGCTGGGGACCAGCATGGTCGACCACGCGCTCCGCGCGGCCCAGGCGGCGGGGGCGCGGTCGTTGATCGCCTGCCGGTACAGCGGGTTGTTGGCACGGGCGAGGGTGATGGCGTCGGCGAGAGAGAGCTGCGCGGGAACGGGGCGCTGGCACACCGCCAGCACCGGGCAGACGGCGAGCCCGACGGAGCACAACAGAAGCCTCATGGCGATCCTTGGACCGGTCGTTGGGACGACACCTCGTACGCGGCGCGAACGCCGCAGGTTTCGACGCGCGACAATGTAACCCTGGGGGCGGGCGGCGACGACCGGCTCAGCGTGCCGGCCGCCGCGTCGCCACCAGTCCGCGCGACGGAATCTCGACCTTGGCGAGGCGCCCTTCGGCCCCCAGCCAGATGTGCACCAGCCGATTCTCGCCACCCGTCACCGTGACGTGCCGCAGCTCCGCGGGGTCGCGGTCGAGGGTCGTGGGCCCGATGCCCAGATCCTGGACCGCCAGCAGCTCGCGCCGACCGGCCCGCGGGAACACGGCGGTCACCTGCACGGGCTGCGCCCGGCCCAGCCAGGCCACCGGCAGATAGAGGGCGAACACCGAGTCGTCCAGCACGGCCGCGGGCGGGGGCGTGGGGTACTCCCGCGCGCGCTCGGTGCGGCGGCCCAGCATCCGCACCACGAACCGGCCGCGGGTGAACTGGCCCAGGATGCGCATCGGCTCGCGCGGGTCGGCGACCGTGTATTCGAGTGTCGTGCCGACGGAATCGGGGCCAAGCTCGACGATGGGGTCGAGCACGATCACCGGCCGGCTGCGGTCGTAGCGGACCGTGGTTGCCAGCGTCCAGCCGCCCGGGGTGGCGCGAGCCGGCGTGAGCCGGAACGCTTCGCGCGCGATCTCGACCGTGTCCTGTCGGACGAGCAGCGTTCCTTCGTCCACCGGGCCCTGGGCCTGGAGCACGGCGAGCGCGAGCCACAGCGCGGTCATGCGACCGGCGCCCCCAGCACTCGCGTGGCGATGCGCTCGCGGATCATCTTATAGAGCCGTTCGCCCTTCTCCCGAGTGGCGAGCGAAGGTCGGCCCAGCGAGCCGGGCGAGCCCTTGGGCAGCGCGTCGAGCCGGGTCCGCTGGTAGCGCGTGATCTGACGCTCGGGCAGCAGGAAGTCCTGGGCGCGCTCCATGCGGACGAGCTCCGGCGCGAGGTACAAGAGCAGCGACGTGTCGAGCTCGCTGCCGTGCATCGGCCCGTCGCCGTCCTCGAGCAGGCCGCTGAAATCGAGATCGAACACGTCGACCGTGAAGATCCGCGCCTGGTGTGTACGCAACGTGGACAGGGCTTCCTGGTGCGGATCGTGGCCGTGGGCGGTCAGGATGATGAAGGTGTCGACGCCCGCCTGCTCCCACGAGCCGAGCAGGTCGTTCATCCAGCGGTGCAGCGTTTTGCGGCGCACCGAGGCGTTCCCGGGAAACGGCCGCTTGATGGATGTATTGACCCCATATTCGATGGTGGGGGCGCGCAGGATCTCGAGCGCGCCCGACAGGTCGTCGGCGAGGCACTCGACGATGATGGTGTCGCAGCCGAGCGGCAGGTGCGGGCCGTGCTGCTCACACGTTCCCACGGGGACGAGGAGGCGCGCATCGCGCTCGAGAATGAAGCGAACCTCATCGGGAACCAGGCTCTTCAGGTGCAGGGGCGGGCTCACGTAGCGCTCGCGGGCTGCGCCGTCGCCGTGGCCGCGGCCGAGTGGCTCCACGGAACCGGTGCGGCATGGGCGTGGGCCACGGGGGCCGCGGCACTCGCGACCGCGGCCCTGGCCGGCCGCCGGCCGCGGGCGGCGCTTGCGGGCGCCACCGCCCTCGCGGCTCTCGTGCTCGGCGCCGTGGTCGTGACGGGCATGCGCCGGGTACGGGACATCGAGTGCTGCTGGCGCGAGGTGCGGGCCGGCCGCGTGCCCCGGGACTCGTCGCAGCTCAAGGAGGCGCTCGCCTCGGCCGTGACCGAAGCCCGCCGGCTGGCCGGGCGAGGCATGACGGCCGCGCTCCTGACCCGCGAAGCGGCGTTCGACGAGCTGCGCGAGGCGGTGCGGTCGGGCACGCGCACGCGCGGCGTGGAGCGCGGCGTCGTGGTGCTTGGGCCCGACGGCGAGCCGCTCGCGTGGGCGGGTCGCCACCGGTTCCTTCCTGCACGGGACACCGCCGAGCTGCGTGCCGTCATCACACCATTCTACGTGTCGCTCGAGGCCCGGCGCCAGACGCCGGGCGGCGGCAGCGCCGTCGGGAGCGTGCTGCTGGACGCCGCGCCGGCGGCCCCCGACGGCGACCACGCCGTGAGCGCGCGGTTCGCCGAGGCCCACGGCGTCGCGTTGCGGTTTTACGCGCCCGGTGTCGCCCCGCGCGAGGGCGACGTGTTCGACTTCTGTCCCACGCGCTGCGAACCCGGCAGGGCGCTCCTCAGTGTGCAGTCGGTGCCGCCGACGCAGAGCGACGCCAAGCTTGTCGCGCTCGGTGCCGCGACTGGGCGCAGCGGCGTCGCGCTCGGGCTGGTGCTGCTGCTGGTGTTCATCACCGCCCCGGCGGGCGGGTGGCGCTGGCTCGTGACCGTCGCGGCGGCGTGGACGGTTGCCCGCGCGCTGCAGGACTCGGCGCGCTGGGCGGGCCTGTTCTCGCCCGCGTCGTTCTACCGCCCGATGCTGGGCGGCTTCAGCGCCTCGGCCGGCGCACTCGCCGCCCTCGGCGCGGTGCTGCTGCTCACGGCGGCGGCTGTGTGGCGCCGTGGGCTCGCGCGCCGCTGGTGGTCGCTGGTGGGGGCGGGCGTGCTGGTGCTCGCGGCGCCCTACGTCGTCCGCTATTTCGGCCGTGGCATCACGCCGCCCGCGGGCGGCGTGGGGTTCGCGCTGTGGATGTCGTGGGAGGTAGCCGTCGCGATGGCGGCGATGGCGCTGGTGCTCGCCGCGGCGGCACTGGTGCGCGGCACCGTCGAGCCGCAGCGCCTGCCTTTGATCCTGCCGGCGGCGTGCGTGTGGGCCGGCATGGCCGCGCTCGCCGGCCTGTGGTTGTGGAATCCGTACGGCGCCTGGCCCGAGTGGTACACCTTCGTGTGGCTCCCGGCGCTGGTGGGCGTGCTGGTACCGGCGCCGCGGCCCTGGGCCGTGCTCGGGATCGCGACGGTAGCGGGGACGGCGGCGGCGCTCGTCACGTGGGGCGCGGCCGTGGAGGGCCGGCTCGTGCTCGCGGAGCGCGACGCCCTCGGATTGGGCGCGGCGGCCGACCCGCGCGCCGCGTCGTTGTTGGAGCGGCTCGGGGCCGCACTGCCCGCCACGCCCCCGCGCACGGCGGGCGAGCTGTACGCCTGGTGGCTCGCGTCGCCGCTCGCGGCCGATTCGTACCCTGCGAGCCTGGCCGCGTGGCATCGGTCCGGGGAGCCGGCGGCGGAGATCCGGCTCGCGAGCGTGGATCTGCCGCCGTCGTTGCTGGCCGCCCTGGTGCGCTCGCCCGAGAGCGCCCGCGGACCGCGGGTCGAGCGTCTCGAGCGCAGCCCCGGCGTTCACTACGTGCTGGTGGCTCCGCTCGCGGGCGGCGACGTCCTGACGGCGGGCGTGGGCCCGCGCACGCGTCTCATTCCGTCGTCGCGCGTCGCGCGCTTCCTGGAGGGCGAGGCCGGCGTCCAGCCGCCCTACCAGATCACCCTCTCGCCGCCCTCGCCGCCGCCCACCGCGCCCAGCGCCCGCGTGATCTGGACCAGAGTGGGCTGGTCGGCCCGGGGCGAGCGCCGCATCGCGGTCTCCGGCAGCGTGCGTCACGTCCACCTCACGGTGGATCTGCGCGATCCGTGGGCCCTCCTGGTGCGGGGCGCGCTGGTCGTCGTGGTCGACGTCGCGCTGCTCGCGGGCTGCTGGCTCCTGAGCGTCGCGCTCACGGGACGGTGGCGCCCGCAGCTGCCGCCCATCCTCGCCGTGCTGCGCACCAGCTATCGCGCCCGCCTGGCCGTCGCGCTCGCCGGGTTTTTCGTGGTCCCGCTGCTCGTGCTCGCGCTGTGGAGCTTTGCCCGCTTGCGCGACGACGCGCGTCAGGACGGCGATCTCCTCATCGGACAGACACTGCGCGACGCGGCGGGCACGGCGGCGAGCCTCGCGTCCGAGCCCGGCGCCGTGCCCGGCCGGTCCATGGCGGAGCTCGGCAACCGGCTCGACGCGGATCTCTGGCTCTACCGTGACGGCGTGCTCGCCGCCACCACCGCGCCGGTGCTCGCCGAGCTCGGCGTGGTCGATCCGTTTCTCGCCCCCGACGCGTTCGTGCGGCTGGCGCTGCGCGACGAGCTGGAGCGCACCACGGACAGCCGGGTGGCGGGTCGCACGATCCGCGTCGGCTACCTGGTCGTGGTGTCGGAGTCGCCCCAGGTGCAGGAGGTGCTGGCGGCTCCCCAACTGCTGGACGACGAGCGCGTGCGCCAGCAGCAGGAAGACCTGGCGCTGGCGCTGGCACTCCCCACGCTCGCGGGGCTCGTCGCCGCCGTCTCGCTGGCCGGGGTTGTCGCCCGCGGGCTCGCCCGTCCGGTCGCCGCGCTGCAGGAGGCCGCCGGCGCGGTGGGCCGCGGTGCGCCCCTGCCG
>WNGC01000148.1_pt1 | contig 40378 bp, 30 predicted proteins | sample 5400051 | NCBI WGS metagenome assembly WNGC01 (sample SAMN13153368, study PRJNA577476) | soil metagenome | isolation source: 20 cm soil or saprolite under grassland replicate 2 | place: USA:California | collected 2016-06-15
TCCATGTTACCCCTCCATCAACACTGATGGTTCAAGAGATTCTAAGCCTACAACTCCGGTTTCTCGGCCAACGTCGAGGCCAGGCTTACAGTGAGAGCAAGAGCCCCAGTCATACTCTTCACATTACTCGCTTCATTTCTAGTTCCGATCCTCATCGGAAACGTATACGCCACATCCGGTTGCACTTCGGGCTGCCAGGTAACGGTCAGCTCGAATGTCCCATCGAGCGATGGGACTATTTGGGTCAAGATATACAACGGCACCGGCCCCAATTGTAGCACGAATCCCTGCACCGTGTCCCTTCCCCAAAGCTCTCCTCCAACCTTCACCTTTGTGAATAACACCATTGCCACCATTACGGTCCTAAACAGCACCAGCTTCACCGGATCCTCAACAGGAGGCCATTATGTCTGGAAGGAGTGGGTCAACTATTACGGGACCCAGAACCAAGTTGTCTGGACAACCAACCCGACGCTTAGGATTCCCGTAGCGGGATCACCTAACGGGATTCTTTTCAACTACACTGGCACAGCTGGTTTCACAGCCATGTTCGACAAGCAATTCCAGTACACACTGTCATTCAACGACGCTTCGGGCAACCCCTTAAGTCCGGCTCCCGCCTCAGTCAATCTCTCTGCTCAAACAGCAGGCACGACAACCACAATCACGCAGTATTCAGGATTTCTATCCAACGATCTCTACACGGTTTCTGGGGTGACGTGGGAGGGATGGACCATCGGAACAACGCCTTCAGGACAAACCCTCGACTTGACCAGCGGACCGGCGACAAAAACAGTTTCCCTTCAAGCCTACCCAGCAACAATTCACGTAGTCGACAATAATAGTAATCCAATCAGCGGAGCCAATGTCACAATCACGCTCGTTAACCAGACGAGCAGAAGCATCATCACCGATAGCAAAGGCGACGCCAAGATCGGCGTGATACCCCAAGGATCCTACCAACTAAGCGTAGAGTATCAGAACCAAAGAATCGGCCCCCTGTCTGAAAACGCCATCACCAGTCCAACAGCCACGGTTCAGCTAAACGTTGGCAGCACAGCAACCACCACAACCACGTCGGCGATCGTTCTTCTGACAATATTCGGGCTAGCGTTCTTCCTCATACTCCTCGCCATCAAGGTGCGGAAACCGCCACCCCCGCCAACCATCTAGCGGAAGACACTACATCTCTTTCTTTTTCTTAGGTTTCTTAGTCTGTCTAGGCTTACCCATTTAGATCATCGAAACCTACTTTCTCATGCATTGATAACACTTATACTAGCAGCGAAAAGAGACCATCTGTGCGACCGGACGAGAAAGATCAGAGTTCAATAGATATAGAAGACTTGGGCGACATCCGCATCCTCAAGAACTTGCTCGAACTTCAATCTCGTCTGCGATCAAAGACTGATTCGATGGAAAACGAATCATACTAGGCCGTTTCCGTTTCCTTCCATCAAACAAGCCTTTCGCCTTCTTCAGAAATTATCGATCTGTCTCCTAAGCAGAATCAGAGGTTTTGTTCTTCCGATTTCGTGGAAGACTGGGCCTAAGCATGTCAGGCGTCACCACAATAGCCGTTTGAGTTTTCTCGACTCCCTCGATATTCTGAATCTTCGCGAGAATCAGGTCCGATAGAGTTGTAAGGTCTGGAACTTCAACAAAGGCGATTACATCGAACGGTCCCGTGACGGCATGAGCCATCTTCACACCTTTGATCTTGGAGATGGCCTTAGCCGCAGTCTTGGTTGTCCCTGGTGCGAGCTGTATCAGGACATATGAAACAAGTCTCAACTTGGTAATCCCTGCTTCGAGCACGCGCGGACGGAACATAATTGATTAACTCTTCGGTAACATTGCCACGAGAAGTGTACTTCAACGAAGTTGAAGCCAGTTACAATCCCCATTCATACCCGCCGCCGCTGAGCTAAGCCAATAGCGACTGGGAAGAACTAGTCGGCTACACGGGGTGCAAATCAGGACTGGAGAAAATATCCACACCTTTCAAGGATTTCTATAATCTAGTCGGCGGAAGCCTTCCAGACGCCTCCTCAATCCTGATCGCAGGAGACCCTGGCAGTGGGAAAACAACGCTTGCCCAACAGATACTCTACGACGAGCTAACCCGGTCTAGGCCGTGCATCATCGTAACCTATGACACATTTCCTGCGAACATAACGGAGAGAATGAACGAGTTCGGATGGGATCCGAGAAAATACCAGTTGATGAACAAGCTCGAGATAATGGACTGTTACTCGGCCACCGCAGGCGTAACTGAAGGAGTAGTCCCGCAGCCGTACGACCTGACTAATGTGAGCATCTACCTGACAACGTTAATGGAGAAACTGGGCTACCGACAAGTAACAATACTTCTGGACTCTCTCATACCGATATTCAGCGAAACCGAGAGCAAACATGCAATCAGCTTCATCCAGAGTATCGCAGCAAAAGTCAAGAAAGCAGGAGGAAAACTAATCGTCACTCTTTCTACAGGAAGTGTCCATCCAGAACTGTTTAGAAAGGTGGAAAGCCTGGTCGACGGAGTTGTCGAACTGAGGATGGTTGAAGAGAACCAGATGCTCCACAGATACTTGCTGGTCCGGAAAATGGACCGGCGTCAGATAATTCCTCGCCTAGTACGTTTCGACATCGTCGGCGGGAGAGGTATACAACTCAAACTTCCCAGACTTGGCTTTCTCTTGAGAAAGCCTGGCGTCACACAATAAGCTCCCAAAAGCCAGCACCCCCAAAGAGATTTCTCCATTATCATCCGTCCGAAGGACAAATGTCGAATTCGGAGATTCTCTCTATTCTTTACTTTCTAAGAACCATCTTGGGTGATTGGCATCTTCCCGACTCCATAGCATGTCCCATGTATTGATCATAGGACCAAGCACATAGTTTGAGCTTGATTCTGATAGCCCATATCTATTTATCTCCGGTCGGACAATGAGTAGTCAGACCCTGGCATGGCTGAGCAAAACGCGCCAGAATATCCTCCAGCGCTCGAACTTGAGAAAGAGCTGACGCGAAAGGAACGCCAGATAGAATATCTCCAAACTGAACTCCGCCGCTATCACAATCTGATGGAGGAGCTCAAACAGGGCATGCGACCCATCGGCACAGTGGAGGAGGTGAAGGGAGACACGGCACTCGTCCGACTATCTGGAGGCCAAGCATTCCAAGTTAGTATTCCACCTGAAGTAAGAGACAAGGTAACCACTAGCGTCGACGCAGTACTGTCCCCTACAAAAGGCGTCATCGTTGACGTAATAGAACGCATGAGGGACCGCAGTCTCCTCGAGTACCAAGTTGAGAAAGCGCCCAAGGTCTTCTATGAAGACATCGTGGGTCTGGGGAAGGAATTGCTCAGCCTGAGACAAGCCATCGAATGGATCCTAGACCCAGAGACGAGGACGAGGAGAGAACAGATTATTCGAGACCCTCGAATGTTGGAGGAAGCGGGATCAGTCCTCCTATTTGGACCGCCAGGAACAGGCAAGACCTACATGGCCAAGGCAGTGGCGGGAACCATCAGCAAACACGGACAGAACACCAGCTTCCTAAAGATAGAGAGCTATGAAATAGTCTCAAAGTGGCTCGGAGAATCCGCGAAGAACGTCAAGGAAGTATTCAAACTAGCAAGAGAATCCGCTCCAACAGTCCTGTTCATCGACGAGGTGGATGCGATCGGCCGGGCGAGAATGGAGGCCACTACTGATGCGGGACGGGATGTTCAAGGAATGCTCAACCAGATCCTGACAGAGCTCGGTGAAGGATTTCACGTCAACCGGAACGTCGCAGTAATCTTCGCTACCAACTATCCCAACGTCATCGACCCTGCCCTCATGGACAGAATGAAACGGATAATCTACGTACCGCCACCAAAGACCAGGGAAGAGGTCAAGAAAATACTCGCCTTCTACTTATCCAAGGTCGAGGTTGACCCGTCACATCGATTCCTGATCGGGGAATAATAGTGAAGGACCAGTACGTAATTACACCGCGAGACATGAAGAACATTGTGCAAGAGGCTGCTAGCGAAGCATCGTTCCAAGGAGACCCCTTCGTGACAATAGATCGAGTTACGACTCTATTCAGAAACTTGGGCTCTGAAGCGCGAGACTCGCGCATCGTTAGCTAGAGCATTCCGGTTTTATCCACCCTCTACTCGGGGGGACGACTATGCGCTCAAGGTCGGGAGCCAATCCATTTTCAGTCGGAGACCCGGACGAGACTGTTGACAGAATTGTACGATTTCTCAGAACACATTCTGAAAGAATAGGCGCTAGACACTTCGTCGTCGGTATGTCTGGCGGACTCGATTCAAGCGTCACGGCCGCTTTATGTTCGAAAGCTCTAGGCGGACAGAGGACCCTTGGGTTCTGCCTTCCCGAGGCCGAGACGAGAAGCCGGAAGAGCGTGCAGGACGCACAAGAGGTTGCGGGACAGTTCGGAATCAGATTCAAGACTTTGGACATAACGTCCCTCGTACAGGCCGCTGCAAAGTTACTTCACCCGTCAAAGATGAAAAATAGTATCATTGCCCACGGGAATATGAAATCTCGGCTCCGGGCAATGATCCTCTACTACTATGCAAACACAAGCAAAGGGCTTGTCGTGGGCACCGGTGACAAGAGTGAGATCATGCTCGGATACTTCACAAAATACGGCGATGGTGCCTGCGATATCCAACCGATAGCTGACCTCTACAAGAGTGCAGTTAGAGATCTCGCAAGACACTTGGGACTTCCGCGAAGAATCTTCTCAAAGCCCTCTAGCCCGGAACTCTGGCCTGGACAGATCGCCGAAGATGAGCTTGGATTAGAGTACAGCAAGCTGGACTCAATCCTGTGGAGGCTTGAGAGATGGATGTCCCCCCAAGAAATAAGCGATGAATTAAGGATTCCGCGGCGCACCGTGGAAAAAGTCCGAATTCGATGGCTCAAATCCGAGCACAAGAGACGCCCGCCACTATCCATCAAGCTCGGTTTTAGAACCGCCGGGCAGGACTTACGGATCCCCTACAGCCTCTAAGACCTGAATTAGAACAAGTTTTCGCCTCGAATGAATCTTACAGTCTAGGCAAACCTTTCCATTCTGCGAACCATTTCCCGCCCCCGAGGCGCATTTCAAAACGCCTGAGACACTTCACAAACTCTGTATTCCGATTGTCGCTAAATGCTCGTTTTCCTTGCGGCACCTGCTCGTTTTCGGCGCTCGACAGATTCAACATTCAAGGCAGAACCAATGATAGACGCGAAAAATAAGCCCGTTCTGGAAGAGTCGCTAGTCCGACCCCCCCTCCCAGGGGGGTGGCTCACAATTCATGAGCAGTAGCGATGAGAATGCCGTACTGGTCTGTGCCTAAGCCAGCTCGTCCAGTAGTGGAGAAATGTCTCGACTGTAAATGTCATGCTCCACGAAGGGTTTCTCTTTCAGAGCCGGCATACGGTTGGCCAGCTGGTCCTCAAACGTTGCAACTTCCATCTTGAAGAAGACGCCGATGGGAATCTTCTCGCCCCACTCGAACGATTTCAGCAGAGCGTTTCCCTTTTTCGAATTAGTCTCATCTCTTACGGTAGGGTCCGCGACCTTGCCATCATAACCCGTCTCCTCGAGCTTGTACAACCGTGGTGCCTTCGATGGAAGATCATCGCCTGCGTACCACTCTTTCGTGTTGATGTCGTTGTAGGTCGGACAGGTCTGGAGAACGTCGACGAACGCGCTTCCACGGTGCTCAATTGCCGCGCGGAGAGTCGCCTTCAAGTGTCTCACGTCAAGCGCGTAGCTTCTCGCGACGAACGTGTATCCAGAAGCAATGGCCATCGCGATCGGGTTGATTCCTTCGACAATCGATGGGGCAGGCATTGACTTGGTCTTCAAACCTTTCGGTAGTGTCGGCGAGGCTTGTCCCTTAGTCAAGCCGTAGACACCGTTGTCGTGAAGCACGTATGTGAAGTCGAGATTCCTTCGTCCCGTGTTGACGAAATGTCCTGCCCCAATTCCCAGCCCGTCACCGTCTCCACCGACAGCAATGACCGTCAAGCTGGGATTCGCCAACTTGGCCCCCGTCGCGATAGGCAGGACTCTGCCGTGCAGAGTGTGGAAACCGTACGCGTTGACAAAGTGGGGAGTCTTACCAGAGCATCCGATACCAGAGAATAATCCTATCCGATGCGGCTCAAGCTGCATCTCCAAGAGAGTCATCTGAATCGCGTTTACGATGCCAAAGTCCCCGCAACCGGGGCACCAGTCGTTGTGAACCTGGGTCCGATAGTTTTTCAGCTCAAGCATGGCTTAGTGTGACCTCCTTGGCACCATCTCTAACAACGTCCTTCACGCCCTCATAAACCTCGTTCTGGGAGAAGGGTCGACCGTCGAACTTGACGACCTTGCTGTTTACGGCTATCCCGGTTCTCTCGCGGATCAAACCGGCCATTTGCCCAGAATAGTTGTTCTCAACGGCGACCGTTAGTCGGGAACTTGAGAGAACCTTCTGAACGAAGTCTGTCGGGAACGGATTCACATATCGTACCTGCAAGAAATTCGTCTCGATTCCATCAGCCCTGAGATCCTCCATCCCGTCTAGGATCGCGCCCTTCGTCGATCCCCAGCCGACCAAGGTAATAGGTGCGGACGTAGGCCCGTGTAGGATGGCTTTCTTCGAGTTAGGGATGACTTGACCAGCAAGCTCGATCTTGTTCATCCTCTTCTTCATCATCCGGACCCGGAGGTCAGCCGCCTCGGTGATGTGGCCGTACTCATCATGCTCATCTCCAGTAGTCCAGAATACGCCGCCCTTCAGACCCGGTCTAGCTCTAGGAGAGATTCCAAGTTCCGTAAACTGGTATCTCTTGTAGTCCGGGCTCTTTGCAAGATCCTCTTCCTGGACTAGGTCTCCTCTATCGACCTTCATCCCGTCCGTGTTGAAGAGCGGAATGTCCTTGTATGTGCTGGCCAGGAACTTATCGGCAAGAATGATTACTGGAACCTGGTAGCGCTCAGCATAGTTGAAAGCATCGAAGGTATCGTAGAAGCACTCCGCAACATCTCCTGGTGCAATGATAATCCTGGGAAACTCACCGTGAGCAGCGTGGAGCGCGAACCGCAAATCGGCTTGTTCAGTCCTCGTTGGGAGTCCCGTTGCGGGTCCAGCTCTCTGCCATAGAATAATGACAGGACCAGGCGCCTCCGTAATCCCTGCCCATCCCAGTCCTTCAGCCATCAGCGAGAATCCAGGACCCGAGGTCGAAGTTGACGAACGTAGACCCGCGTGAGCGGCACCCGTCGCCATGTTTATCGCCGATATCTCATCCTCTGCCTGAACCACGATCATGTTGTAGTCCGGCTGATGAGACTCGAGATACTCACTCTCGTCTGTGGCCGGAGTGATAGGATAGTACGTCTGGAACCCGCATCCCGCTTTCAACTTGCCAATTGCGATTGACTGGACTCCGCGTATCATCATCCTTTTCGCGCCTAACGGTTGCTTTCGCAGCCGAATCGGGAAGGCGTTCTGCCCGAACATTTTCTTCGCATAGTCGTAACCGTGACGAGCTGCGCTGATGTTCAAGTCTCCAAGAGCGGCTTTCCGTCCCGTGAAGCCTTCCTTGATAGCCTCAGTCGCTAGGTCAAAATCGTAGTCAACCAGTCCGATGGAAGCACCCAGCGCAATCGTGTTGACCATGACCTGATACTTGCTTAGCTCCTTGTCCTTCCCGAACTCTTTGAGAGCATCAATCAGCAGGTCCATGTAGGGTACAGGAAAGAGCTTGATGTCGTCTCTACCAAAGGACTCAGGCTGCAATTTGAGGCTGGAGTCGTAGACTATCCCGCCCCCCGGGCTGACCTCATGACGATGACCCCGATGAGTAGGATGAACCTTATTGAGATCACCGAACATCGTCTCCCTATCTAGAGCGACTAAAAGGTCTACCCAGTCAACGTGGGATCGGGGCTCCCTCGAATCAACCCTCAACCGGTAATAGCTGTGCTCACCCTTGATATTCGAGTGGTATTCGATATTGGCAAAGACATGCAATCCACCTCGGATGCACGCCTTCGCGAAACTCTCTGCGACGGAATTGATCCCGCTACCCTGAGGACCACCAATCATCCAGGTGAAACTGTTAACCATGCTCAACGATTATTCAACACCATTATTGCTGAAACCATAGAAATAATCTTGCTTGTACACAACCGTACCGGCAAAGCAGTTGAATATCCACTGCTTTAGCCCGCGGGTTTCGGCGGCTAAAAACAAGCACTATATAGCCTAAGCCCCGCGATTAAGCTCCAATTTGAACGGTATAAGACGTGCTTCAGCCGCCGAGGCTTACGGAACATTTCTTCTAACTCTCGTCGGTCCGGGAACCATCACGGCAACTAGGTTAGCTGGATTAGGAACTACGGCGGCCGGGCTCGGAGTCATAGGACTAGCCCACGGAGTCGCGCTGTTGGTCGCAATCTATTCAATAGGACACATTTCAGGAGCGCACATCAATCCAGCGGTCACAATCGCGTCCTGGGCTACCAAAAGGCTCGAGCCCAGACGAGTCGCCCCGTACATCATAGCCCAACTAGTTGGCGCGACAATTGCTGGACTCGTTCAACTTGCTCTCTGGTCCTCGTCGAGCGGGACCTACGACGTTGCAAAAGCGACATTTCTCGGCGATACTACTCCTGGGTTCGGATTCACAATCGGGGCTGCATTGCTCGCCGAAGTCGTCGCAACGGCGATTCTCGTATTCACAATATTCGGCGCGACCGACAAGAAAGCCGATCAGTCATGGGCAGGGGTCGCAATAGGACTAGTTCTGGCTGCGTCGATCTGGATGTTCGGGCCCATATCCGGAGCGTCCCTGAATCCAGCTAGAACATGGGGCCCTACGATTGCTTCTGCAGCGTTCAGCCTCACACCCTTCGCCACCCTGTGGATATACATCGTTGGTCCAATATTCGGAGGGCTATTGGGCGGCTTTCTTTACGAAGTCGTCCGGTAAAGTCCTCTGCGGCATCGATATGAGAATATCCAATCCTTCAACCCAAGTCTCAAATGTTTTCAACGTTCGCTGGGAGGGGAACCTCTCACCTCGCCAGTTTGGAGGTCAAACTGCCCGAAATGCCAGAGGCACTTGATAACTCCACCATCAAAGCCCCTTCTGACAGGTGACCACCGCGATGCGTGCACCTCTCGTCAAGAGCATAGTACTTTCCCGCAAACTTTCCTAAGAGAATCCTTCTTCCTTCGACTACAAAGCGGCGGACCGAGGTCTCTACAACGTCTGTCTCAGAGCAAAGTCTGACCATGACCAGTTCGGTCAACAGATCGAACAGACGTTGGATTGCTATGGCGATTGGGGAGGAGTGTAGTCAGGATTGACTCTCTGATTGATCTCGTTCGCCAAAGCATGGCCGTGAAGAATTACTGTTACCTTCTTCACCCCATCAAGTTTCGATGTAAGTTGGCGAATGTTCATTCCGATATCCTCTGCGAAAATCGGCGGACAGAATGGAGCTGTGAGATGATATCTGATGAACAGGATTCCATCTTCCTTGATATCGATCTCGTCTACTAGGTGCATCTCCGTTATCGGAAGACCGATCTCGGGATCCACAACCTTCTCGAGCTCCTTTGTGACCTCATCTACCGTAACCATCTCGTTCTCCTCCAATGAAATGGTCATGATTTCATTTATGCATTCGTGTCCCCTGGGCATCCTTGGCAGTCGGGTCCCAGAAGACAGCGATTCATCATTCCACTACCTACCGATAATGGTGGTGATCAGTACGAATCGAGTATGACGTAGGTCATGTTTAAATACGCTACTCGTTCATTTTAATCACCGTCTCTGATTGATAATTCCCTGTGAAGTAGCCTCGAAGTCAGTTATCCCAGCGCTACGCGCACTTGTGGCTAGGGAACTCATAGAACAGTACGGACTAAAGCAGGAACAGGTTGCCAGGAAACTGGGGGTAACTCAGGCGGCTGTAAGCAAGTATCAGCATCAGGTCCGCGGAGAGGCCGTTGAGCTCGAGGCCGCCCCTGAAGTTAAGGCCATGAGCAAAGACATTGCATCAATGTTAACCCGGAACCCTAACCCGCTTGCAGTGTCACAGAAACTGTGCCAGGCTTGCACTGATATTCGGGCACTGGGTTTGATGTGCGAGACTTGCCGCAAGGTAGATCCGACATGGGACGTAGAACACTGCACTATATGCTTCGGAAACCACAGTTGCTCTGAGTTAGTGAGTATTGAACCCAGCAGTATCGGAAAGTATAGGCGTATCCCTGTGCTCTCCTGAAGGATAGCATTAGGTCATTAACCTTAGACTCCCAATACCAATGTAGAGCCAGTTTAATGCCTGTAGTCTGTTCCTAACATTTCACTTGGACTAGAGGCGAGTCTGGATTCGTAGGACTTCTCAGTTGTTATGATGTCGGCTAGTATTTGATGATTCTTCCGCTTGAAGATTTTCGGTAGGGTCCTCTCTTTCTCTTTCGAGATTTCTCTTTTAGCTCGCGTCGTCGTACTAGCTTGTCTTCGACACTCATCTTACCTGAATCGTCCAATGCATGGAACTCGTCAATATCAACGTTCGGGAATGAACTCTTAAATGGGCTAGTCCTGAGGCTGACCCTCAGCAAGGGGAAGGAAGTGGTCAGCTGATGCTCGGTCTGTTTGGCAAGAAGAAAGACCAGCCTTCTCCTCCCGGAAGTCCGCCCGAAAACCAGGAGCCGCTTGTTCTTAGCAGGCTTCAAGAGATAACGATTGGCGACGCTGAGATGTATCAGTCTCTGTCTAGACTCCTCTTCCTCGACCCAAAGAAAATCACCACCTCGCTGGAAGATGCGGTCAGCCAGGCGACTTCTTTCGACTCAAATGGAAACAAGACTCGGGCCGAAGTATGGTACAGGATCGCGGGCGGGATTGCGCTATATCGTGGAGATTCAGAGAGTGTCAGGAAGTTTTTCGAAAAAGCCTCCTCGATTGCAGGAGACCGTCGACCCGAATACAAGACCATCGCTAGCCGATCGCAGGACGCAGTAAATTTGGCCCGAAAATTCTACGAGAGCATGTAGGGAGATCATTCACAGCGACCGAACGCTTCAGTAGACGAATCTTGCCTCCCAAACAAGACACTGAATGATGGTGCTCCGGGCGGGACTTTCAGCAGCTTACTGCCGCGTTTGAACCCGCGATCAACGGCTCTGGGGCTTGTCCTCCCGTAAGCCTCCCCGATCTAGGATTCGACTGGCCGCCCCAACATTGTTGAGGCAAAGGCCGCTATGCTAAACCGGGCTACACCACCGGAGCGGCCGAAGTCCTCGAGGGCGGTTTCTTTTACCTTTTGTTAAGACCCGAAACAGCTTAACGCTTTTCGGGTTGAGCCTTTACTAAAACGCTGTCTGTTTTTTCACTTGGTGATCCTGAATCCTCTGAACTCTCCCGAAGAGTCTGACCATTCGACCTCGACTTTTCTGACGACTGCGCCGCGAGGACCAACATGGCAGAATCGAATCAGTTCGTCCAATCGCGCCCTCTCTCCCTCGGCTAGAGCCTCAACCTTACCATCCGGAAGGTTTCTCACCCATCCAGAGATTCCAAGTCTCCTAGCAAGGTCAGTCATCTCTCTTCTGAAGAAGACCCCCTGGACCAAACCCGTAATCAGGATTCTTGCTCGGGCTTCCATCCACTCGCGAAACTACGTGGATGCATTTCTCTCTTGCTTTAGACTTGAGCAGAAAAAGAGACTTCACGGAAACGAATTGTCAAGTTGCCGGAGGTGAAAGTATTTGTCGTACAGGTGGGGCAAGAGGCGGAAGAGGCAGTTCTTTCGAGGCAACATCTAGTTCCTGGAGGAAAGCTGTCAGACCGAGACCGTGAATAGCCGAAAAGACGCTGAGCGTCATGTAGAGATAACCAGCTTCCTCAACATCAAACCTTAGTCCATGTTTCATCAGAACGTCTCTTGTCCTGGGAAAAGCGACTATCAGATCCCCGATCGTAGTCTCAGCGCGAATCGAATCTATCTCTATGGTGAAGACTCGGGAACCATCCAAGGCTTGGGGCGGCGAAGGTCCGGCCTGCAATGGGATGCTTGCGGCTATTGAACCCCTATCAACCGCTTTTGAGAGTGATTTTCTTTGCAGCCTTTGGTTACGAGCACGAGTCTGCTTAGTGAGCTTCTTCGAGACTCTATTTGATTTGACCTTATTGCTTCGCGTTTTCTTCTTGGTCATGGTCCTCACGAGGTTAGCTTGCGGAGTAGGTTTCCCCACTCGACTCCTGATAATAGGCGACTCCGAGTATTAATACGCTCGGATGATGTTCGCGTCAACTCTCTGAGGGTTGAATAGACCATGCTATCGGGAGCCCCTGCATTAGTTGTTGAGCGTGTTGGGATGCTCTTGTTCGAAGCTCGTCTGCAACAGTCTGAAAGACAGACGCTGAGTAGTCCTCTATCTGGCCATGGTCTGACAATCGAGCAATTGTCGGGTCTACGGGAACTGACCCTAAGAACGGTATGTCGAGCTGCTTTGCTAGTTTCTCTCCCTGCGGCTCTCCAAAGACATTGATAGACTTACCACAGTGGGGGCATGTTAGATAGCTCATGTTCTCTACCAGGCCTAGCAGTTCAGCATTCATCTTCTTCGCCATATTGACGGCCTTAGTGACGATCATGGAGGCTAGTTCTTGGGGAGAGGATACGACGATGACCCCGTCTAATGGCAAGGACTGGAGGACTGTCAGCGGTGCATCGCTAGTTCCGGGGGGAAGGTCAACGAGGAGATAGTGTAGGGATCCCCAGTCAACGTCCCAGTAGAGTTGTCGAATGACACTGTTCACGATTGGGCCTCTCCATATGACAGGCATCTCCGGATCATCCAGAACTAGGTTGATCGACATCACTTTGATCCCAGTCCTAGTTAGGACAGGGGTTATGCGACCGGTCGGACTTTTGGAAGGGCGCTCCTTAAGCCCGAACACTTTCGCTATGCTGGGCCCTGTCAAATCCGCGTCTAGAATTCCCACTTCATATCCGAGCCTTCGAAGCTGGACGGCCAACATGCTGGTGACGAAGGATTTTCCCACTCCACCCTTGCCCGATGCGATCGCGATTATGTTTCTCAGTTCTCGCTTTCCCAGCCGATCGATGCCCGGGCCGGGACTATTTCCTTGCGCTGGCTGGGTCTGGGTTGCTTTGTTCTGGAGGCGGGTTCTGAGTTCGTTCAGCTCTGTCTTGGACATCGCCGTCGTCTCTACGGTTACGGATTTTACCTCGTTCGATTTCCTTAGGGCTTTCTCGACATCTGTCTGGAGGGTCTTTGCAAGAGGACAGTGTGCGACTGTCAGTGCAATTGTGACTTTGACGTGGTCACCTTCTATCGACACGTCTCGGACCATGTTGAGATCGACTATGCTGATCCCGATCTCGGGGTCAAGAACTCCGCGGAGACTGTTGACAACTGAATTCTTGTCTATCAACGCCTAGACGATCCCGGCAAGCTTACTATGGTCTAGAGGGAACGAGAAGGTATTTACACTCTCTTTCCATAAGACTGCCCGATTCTTGAGAGAATTTGGTCTGCAATATTGATCTTGTGCGAGATTGCGATTCTTTTCCTTGAGGAATCTCAACTGGGCAACCTGCGCGACTTTATGGGTCGATTGGGTCTAGGGGTGGTACTAGGAAGAAATGTCTGTTAGCGAGAAGACCAGAAGGGCCTTGAAGGAGTTTGGTCTGACAGAGTACGAGGCCAAGGTCTACGTTTCACTGGTCGAATCGGGCACTCAGACTGCTAGCGAGCTCAGCCGTACTGCTTCGATCCCCTACTCGAAGATCTATGAGATTCTGGGAAATCTTGAGAGGAAGGGATGGGTCGAGACAGAGCAAGGTAGGCCGAGCAAGTACTATCCAAAGGCTCCCTCGACAGCGCTCGAATCGTCAAGAGCTCGGTTTGAGACGACGCTGAAATCGAGCCAGGCAGACGCGATGGAGGAACTTCAACCGCTCTACGAGAAGAAGGGTGTCCGGGAGAAACCGGACATTTGGATAGTGAGAGGTCAGAATAATATCCTGGACAAGATTAGAGAGACTCTTGGACGGACGAGGAGAGAGCTTTTCGTGGCGATGCCAGTAGCCCCCGATCCGATCGTCTCGATCGCACTACCTATCCTCGCGTTGATGAAGGATAAAGGGATCAAGGTGTCGGTGATGGTTCCGCAGACGACGAGCCGTGAGACGCTTCGAAAACTGAAGACGCTCGTCCAAGTCCGTACTCGGGAACAGATGTTCGGAGGCGGAATAATCTCAGATGATGATCAGATAATAATTCTTCTAGGAGAAGATCCCCTGAAGGGACTGACGCTGGCTATCTCCTCGGATCATATTGGACTGGTGAAGTTTGGTAAGAGTTATTTCGAGTATCTCTGGGAGAGCTCAAAACCACTCCCGTAGCAAGAGGGACTGTCCTAGCATTCCAAGCTATCGCGGTCCAAGCAGCACAGGAATCTGCTGCGGAAGGGCAGTCTTTGCGTCGCGAGAATCATATTGTTGGCCCCCTTTTTTCGGAGAGGGTCTCGCCAGTTGAAGCTGTTCTGGGGAGTCTTCCCGTTTACGGATTAGAACAGCATAGTCGACCCTTTTCCCAAGCGGTAGATCAAGCGTATGTCTCAGCATGAAAAAGTCGCGATCTGAAATCGCTTGCCCAGATTATCGATCAGGGCTTATTCCGGGTGGTTTACGCGACGAGGGTTGGGTAAAGTGTGAAGGACTTTTTTATTTCAGACATACCCCGGGGGGGTCGAGAAATAGTTAGTAGAAAAAGAAAAGATATCAGAAGAATGAGAGCTAGCGAAAGAAAATAGAATGAGCGCTCGGGGCCATTTCTGGCACCGATGTCTTTCCAAAAAGGGTTGTTTTGTGTCGTGGGAAAGAATTTTTTTGTAAATTCTTGGAAAGGCGTTCTCGCCATCTGAAACAGTTTTGGGCGAAATTGTAGACTTATCCCGCAGAAACGGCTAGTCCGCCGTTTTTCGAGACGCATCCATCTGTATCATTGCAAGCGTGAACTGGGCTTCATATGAAATGCTCCTCACAGATCCAGGATCAGGGCTTGTTCTGCGCTTGTCAGGATCGAGAGAAAACAGTTGTGGGTTTCTCATCTTCTGCCCCGCCCTCCTCCATGTCTCCCCGAAGGCTTGCACCATTGCTGAAGGGTTCTAGGAATAGGTAGTTGCGATGTGGGCTGCAAGGTAGCCTTTATTCGCCCACGGTCTTGCAGTGTGGCCGCATCCTGCTAAGCGGGGGTACCAGAGCCAGGTCTAATGGGCAGAAGGCGTGATCGTAGCCTGCCGTGGGCTTAGGACCCTGTGGCGAAGGCCTTCGTGGGTTCGAATCCCACCCCCCGCACCAGCACATCCAAACCGCACGCCAGACGAACAAGAAATTTTGGAATTCGAGTGCGGTGTGAACCTATAGGTTGGTGCGAAGGGACCCCACTGCACAGAGCCGAACAAAAAACAGTCAGTTCCGACAGGATGGATTTACAGTGAGCATAGCCAGATTCATTCTGTCGAGTATTGCGACGAGAGTTGGCGAAAAGCATGACTCAGTACAACCAAAAATCATAGTCGATGCTAATCTCACTTTCCGCATAGGAAGAGAGAATTCGGACTGGACCGACAGATGGTACAAACTCTCTGGCGTGCCAATACATTCAAGTTCAAACTCCTATGCCAGCACCGATATCGACGGAGAGTCCGAAGAACCCCGGTGGGACTTTTCTGTTGCCGCGGCCAACAGCTGAAAAAAGGCGCTTTCGTCAGACCGTCAAAGCCCAGGCTCAATGCAAGTCTGGATGGAATTCCCATTCTACTATTGCGCCTCGATACGCAGCCCGTTTTCCAGATTCAAGTCCGCCGCTCCAGCCACCTCTTCTACTCAACGTGGTTCGGCGTGAGCCTCCTGAAAGCTTTAACGCGCCCTAACACTCGGGCTAGTGAAAAGTCTGAGAAAAGAAGCGTCAGCTCCAAACTTGGATGCTTGGGGTTCCTCACTCTGAAACTCAGGCTAACGTGGTGGAGGGCCGTCGAAACAATTATCTTGACCAAAAAAACGAAGGATCGTTTGCCGAGTTGTTTCGTGATCTACTCCCTGTGGCAATTGCAGGACTTGTGCCATTCGCAGTCTTGGTGCTGATAGTGTTGGGTACAGCGTACAGTCTTATTGCTTGGCAGCCTCCGATATTGCATACGACGCAGTTTGGAACAGCCAATTCGGATAACGGCATAACTGCCATCGCATCGGACCGCACAGGCGTTTACGCTATTGGTTTCGTTGGCTACCGCAACGCTACTCCGACGTACCTTTTTCTGAACAAGTACGACCTTAATGGTCGTGAGGTCTGGTCGGACCGTTTCGATAACCCGTATCGATCTGAGGTGTCCGGTATTGCTCTCGGAGATACGGCAATTTACATTGTTGGAATTTCCAACGAAAGTTCGTATGTTAGAGAATATGACTTCAACGGTAGTCTGGTTTGGAACGAGCAGATTGGAAACTGGTCTGCGACAAGTGTGTCCGTGACAACAGCTGGGGTTTACGTCGGAGGAAGCAACTCAACCGATTACTTTGTCAGGGAGTATACTCTCAACGGGACCCTAATCTGGACCAGTTCGTTCCCCAATAGCAACATGATCTCAGTGTACGCGGACATCGGAGGCGTCTACGTGAATTCAGCAAACACAATTCAGAAACTTGATGCGAATGGCAATCTTCTATGGGCACTTACGTGCAGATGCGCGCATCCACGCATCATAGGTGACTCTTCGTCCATATACGTTGCGGAAATCATGCAGACTGGAACGGGCACCTTTTACGGATACCTCTCCAAGTACAACTCCAACGGAGGCCAGGAGTGGAACAGAACATTCAGCGCTCCAGGCTTCAACAGTGTTAATGATGTTGGAATCGTTGCGGATTCTTCAGAAGTCTATCTAGCAGAGACTACGACAGGAGAGCCCAGCGGGATCGTCATGCAGTACGACAGCAACGGAAACCAGATATGGTCAATAAAATTACCATGGAAGACGGGCCTTGGTTCGGCCCCCAATGATGTAATCGCAGTGGAAGGCTCTGTACTATATGTGGCTGGCAATTTGAGGACCGCTCAGTCAAGTGCCGCATTCTTGACGACTCTTGACAAGTCAAGCTCTCTCATATTTTTCGGGGTGAATCCACCTTTTTCATTCGTTTTGGCCGGTCTGCTTGTCGCTGGGTCGGCGCTTAGCATTTTATGGTTTAGAAGAGACCGGCCTAAGAAACGAGGAATTCCCGGGGCGCGCGGAATTTATCTGTCTCAGAAGACCCGATAGTCACATTACAAAGTTCTGTCCACAACTGGGGAGTCATTCTTATACGAAGGTGAAAGGATTCGAGTCTGAGAAGGGGTCAGGGCTCTGGTTCGAAAATGGATCTTGGTCTGGCTGCTGGTCCTTGCAATCCTTTCGGGTGTGGTTGTCGTACATGCCAGAGCTGAGACCATAAGCATTGGAGTAGCTCGAGACTCTGTAACGGTTCAGATGAACCTGGTGCTCGAGGAGAATCTGACCGACCTGCCGTCGGTCAATGCCTTCCTTGGGTCAGCCAATTCTACTACCGTAATGCAGGCCTTCTCTGAACCGATCAATGGCTCTATCCAAGAGCTAGTTCCCAATGCGAGACTGTCGAGTCTGGCTCTCGCGGTTAGGACCTCGAATCAGACGGGCATATGGACACTCTACGAGAATTATACGATGACCGTAATTGGTGCCAACACGAACTCGGGAAGTAACATAAGATCCAATCTGAGATTCATCGCTATGAAGATGATCGAGTCTCTGCAACTCGGCGGGATAGAGGTCAACAATGTTGGCACCGCTCTGATTCTGCCCGCCCTCCAGGGGAAGGTGGCGCTGTATCCAAACCTGCAATTTTACATCGACGGTTCTCACCCGACGACAGCATTCATACCGGAGCAGACGACAACTCAGTTTTCTATTCTTGACTTCACGTGGGTCACACCAGTCTCAACATGGACCACTAACAGCAATGTCCTTGGCCAATTCACAACTTGGACTCTTGATCCTGCGAGTTCCCAATACAACCTGACACTTGGAGTGCCCTCGCCCGAGGGACCATTTCTCAAAACATTCATCGCCATATACGAGCCATCGCTGATCATAACCGCTCCCCCGAACGCGTGGGTAGACGGCTACACGGTCTCCTTCGACACTTCAACTCCCGCAGAGACCCTGATGCCTTCTGTCATAGTAGCATCCCTGATCGTCGTATTAGGCGCAATGGGCCTGGACCGAAAACTAACCGGACCGCTTCGCTTGAGAAAGAAACGCTAAAGCGGACTTGGCCCGCGGGTTTGCAGGTCGAGCCCGTTAGGCCTGCTGAACACTCTCTCTCAACGAAAGACCTGTTTTTGGATCGGTCTATGTGTAGAGGTGGCAAGCAACATAGTGATTCTTCTCCACTTCTACTAGGGAAGGCTCCTCGGTTGTGCATCTCTCGTGCGCATAGGGACATCGCGTGTGGAACCTGCAGCCTGGCGGAGGGTCAACAGGACTGGGAATCTCACCGCTGATTACATCCTTTGTACGCTTAGATTCCGGATCGGGCACAGGCACTGCAGAGATCAATGCCTGGGTATAGGGATGCAACGGCCAGTCCACTAAATTCTGAGCTTCCCCCAGCTCCATCATCTTACCCAAGTAGAGCACAGCGATCCGGTCGGCAATGTGCTTCGCCAGCGCTAGATCGTGAGAAATGAAGATTATAGAGGCTTGAGATTTCTTGACCAGGTCGACCATCAGATTGACTATCTCAGCTCTGATAGAAACGTCGAGCATCGAGACCGGCTCATCAGCCACGACGAAGGTCGGATTGAGGACGAAGGCGCGCGCTACAGCGACCCTCTGCCGCTGACCTCCGCTCATCTCATGGGGAAAACGGAAAAGGAATTCTTCGGGGGGAACTAGCTCTACTTCGCTCAGCATCTTCTTTACACGCTCTTCGACCTCCTGCTCTCCCATCCTTCTGGTCCGAGGCTTGCCATCCTTGTCAACCTCCAGAATTCCCTGGACACGTAGGGGCTCGGCGATGATCTCCTTGATTATCATTCTCGGGTCAAGGGATTCGAACGGATCCTGGAAGACGATCTGCATCTCTCTACGGAGAGGCTTCATTCCTTTACCATCCACCCCGGTGATGTCCCGACCAAGGAACACAATGTGACCACTAGTCGGCGAAACAAGCCTCAGGACAACCTTGCCGAGAGTTGTCTTTCCGCTACCACTCTCTCCCGCGAGAGCGAATATTTCGCCCTTCGAGAGACTGAAGCTGACATCATCCACGGCTTTGACGTTCATCTCAGTTTTGGAAAACACCGATTCGAAAAACCCCCGCTTAAGGGGGTACCACTTTCTAAGGTTCTCGACTGTAAGTACTGGTGCTTCGGGTATGCTTGGATCGTCCTCGACCTCTTCGAGGTGCTCAAACGTCAATAGACCCTTCGGAAGATCTAGTCTCTGACCCATCCCGCTCGCTATCCAGAGCCGTCCAACCTTTCCGACATCCTTGATGAGATAGCACTTGTTGAATTTCAATCGGTTAACGCTCCCCGATTCGACCAGCTTGGGAGAAACTAGACCCTCAATGATCGAATTTCCCGCGACCTTGAATCGTACGTATAGAGTGCCGGTCTTCTTTCTCTTTCCGAGAGTGGATTGCTGAGCCTGAACTGGCTGGACTGAACTAGTCTCGACTGAGGATGACTCCATCGACACTCTTCCTAGTAGAGATGGCAGGCGACGAGGTGGCCCTTTTCGTTTTCTTTAAGGAGAGGCTCCTCGCGTTTGCAGATGTCCATCACGTAGGGGCATCGAGGATTGAATCTACATGCCGGTGGAGGATTCAGCAGATCTGGGGGCTGACCGGGTATAGAGCTGAGTCTGACCCTTTCTCCCTTGATACTTGGGAAAGCCTTGATGAGCCCCTGTGTGTATGGGTGAAGAGGATTCTTGAAGAGCGAGACTGCATCACCGTATTCAACAATCTTCCCCGCGTACATTATGGCTACCTTCTCACAAGTCTCTGCAATTATCGAGAGGTCGTGACTGATCATTATCATTGAAAGGCCTAGTCTGTCTTTCAGATCTCTGAGCAACCTTAGCGTTTGAGCCTGGACGATGACATCTAATGCCGTTCCAGGCTCGTCACCGATGAGCAGAGACGGATTTGCAGCCAAGGCCATCGCGATCAGGGCGCGTTGTCTCATTCCACCGCTGAACTCGTGGGGATAGTTGTTGGCTCTGGACGGTTCGATTCCCACAGTCTCCAGCAACTTTGCAACTCGCTCTTTCACGTCTGATGATGAGACGCCTTCCTCGTGGAGCGTTATTGCCTCTCCAATCTGGTCTCCGACCTTGTAGACTGGGTTCATCGCGTTCATTGCGCCCTGGAAGACTATAGAGATCCCCTTCCAACGGAACTTTCTCATCTCAGGCTCGGATAGAGACACAAGGTCCTTACCGTTGAAAACGATCTTGCCCTTTCGAATGTGTCCCCCTGCGGGGAGTATTCTTAGCAATGAAAGTGCGATTGTGCTTTTCCCGCTTCCAGACTCTCCCGCAATTCCCAGTGCCTCGCCTTGTTCAACTTTGAAGCTGACGTTCTCTACAGCCCTCACCCATCCCCGTAGGATCCTATAGTGAGTAGTGAGACTCTCTACTTCCAGCAGCGCCATTTGGCTTGATCAAACAGGAGAAACTTATCCGGTCAAGTTAAGCTTTGGGGCGTCAATCCTCTATTTGTATGATAGTGGAACCTCCTGCATACGTGTGTATGTCTGCGTTCCCGTGACCGACTCCAGAAAAGTTGCAATGTCGACCCTGAGATCGACTAGGCCCATCACCGAACCCGTACTACCAGCAGAGACCAGAAGGCTGGTCTGGTTAGATGTGAGCGGAATGACTATGTTGACGCTGACTGCAGAGTTGGGTCCGAGTGGTTTTCCAACCATCTCGGATGCATTCGGAGAGCTGGATCCAGGAAGGACTGACATGTTATTAATCGACGGAGAGTAGAAGATAATGCGACCAACCGTGACCCCAAATAGTCTCAAACCCGAATATCCAGACGGGTTTCGAACCGTAATCTGAACTTCAAGACTGGACATGTTAGAGCCAAGGGACTGAACCAGAGATAGCCTGTCAACCTGGAACGACTGCTCATTCTGTATCTGATCGAGAGCTGGGTTGAGGAGGAGATAGTTCACGGCTGCAGCTGAAATATAAATGGCAGAGCCTACACTCAAGACTACGAAAGACAGTATGAGGATTCTGCGCGGATCGAATCTCAACAACAACCGCCAATATGAGCCAGCGCCCCCGAGGATCAACTCATGAACATTCGCTTAGCGACAAAGTTCCAGCCTCTACTGGTCACCCTCGGCTGGGCGGCCTCGACAGCCGCACTGACAATCGGCATGATTTTCCTAGGGTACCTCCTTCCGAAGGACATAAACGGCGGCGGACAATACAACGAGGTCATAAACGCTAACCCTTTACCTCTCTGGATATTCTACATCGCAAATTTTGCGATATGCATTCTCGCATCATTCATTCTATCTGACATTTCAACAACGCTAGTCTCATTCTTCGGCTCTTACGTTGGAGCCGCAACAATCACATACGTAGTGCTGGCTCTACCCGACATTGCTGGTTGCTGCCGTGGTACTCTTGAAGAAGCATCAATCGGATTCGTCCTAGTCGCCTTCTTTCCTCAACTGCTTGTCACCGAACTTACAGGAACACTGTTGGGTGTCGCGCTTGGAGAACATTACTCGTGATATGCCGGCTTATCTGCGCTTTCTGAGTCTTGGGTTAAACACCTCGTCCAGTGCGTAGCCGATAAGCACGAACGAGAGTGATACCAGAGCTATACCGAAGCCAGGAGGTAACACCCACCACCAAAGGGGTGGGAAGTGCGTTAGGCCTCCGCTCTCGAAGACCTGCTCGAACATGCGACCCCAAGAAACTGTTGAAGGGTCTGTAAGACCGAGGAACGCGAGGGCCGACTCTGTGAGAATTGCCCCCGGCACGCTTAGCGCTAAATTGACGTAGGTCAAAGAGACGATGTTGGGAAAGATGTGCTTCGTGATTATTCTTCCCGGACCCGCGCCGGAAGCCCGGGCCGCTTCGATAAACGGCCTTTCTTTCAGCGTAAGCACCTGTGAACGAACAATTCTGGCGAAACCCATCCAGCCGAGGAAGCCGATGATCATGATCACGTTCCAGATGTTGGGTCCTAACACCGCGACAAGTACGAGCAGGAGTGGAAGCCCTGGAATCACGAGTAATATGTCTGTGAATCTCATCAATACCTCATCGACAAGCTTTCCCAAGGTACCGGCCAAGAGACCTACTACCAGTCCTAGACCGATCCCGATACCGGCGGAGAGGAGCCCCACGAAGAGGGATATGCGAGAACCGTACAGAGTCTGGGCATAGACATCGAAACCTTGATTGTCCGTTCCGAGAAGGCCCCAGGCCGTTCCAAGAAGTTGGATCTGGAACTCGTCAATGCTGATGCTCTGGTGACCAAAGAAAGTCAGGGTTATCCCGTAGGTGTAAGAGGTCGCGGCTGAGAAGATGATTTGCTGAAGACCAGCTCCTGGGGGAAATCCAGTCCTATTTTCAAAGTCGGTTACGAATGGGCCGAAGTTGGAATCAAGATTATGAATGGGCCAGACGTCAGTCTCGGTCTCATTCTTGTCCAGTAGGTAGTAGGTCTGTGGAGTCGGCTGATCCGCCCTCTGAACGAATACTCTTACCCATACAGGCGTGCTCTTACTGGCACCCTCAAGGAGATATTCAATGTGGGCGATGAACCGAGAAGGTGGGCCGTGGTAAGGATATTGAAAGGTCTCGCTCAAACTGACTGTACCTGGATTTTCACCCGAATAAGTCAGTTGAAGACTGCCTCCCCTAGAATTGTTTCCGGACGTAACACCTAGAGCAAAACTTTCCTGAAGATTTGCCAGCGTAGAAGCCGGAGCAGAGAGAGTCCACGGCTGGATAGATGATGGAGAAGTGAATGCGCCGTCTGCAGGATTGACGACGTTCTTGCTGAGGTAGTATCCGTCGGGAAAGTTCATTACCCATTCGGGCTGCGCCTCTAGACCAGAAACCTGCTCCTTGGCGCTGTAGGGGGTGAGGATGGGGGCGGCGAGTGCTGCGAACACGAAACCTGCTAGAAGTATTACTCCGACGACCGCCATCTTACTCTTGAAGAGCAATTTGATGGAGGTTTGTATTCTCTTCAGGTTGAACTGAAGCCCTGAGCTAGTTACCAGAAGCCAGAACCCTTCTCCTGTCTATTCGTATCTTATCCGAGGATCGACGACGCCGTATAGAATGTCGCTAACAAAGTTTGCGGCTATGACACACAACGCGATAATGAAGAACATTGCTTCCATGACAGGGAAGTCCTTGTACTGGATGGAAGAATAGAGCCATAGTCCAAGCCCATTCCAGTTGAATATTGTTTCGGTGATGATGGCGCCGCTGAGTATGCCACCGAACGCAAGCGCGGAAGAAGTTATTATCGGAAGCGATGCGTTCTTGAACGCGTGTTTGAAAAGTACCGCTCTTTCGCTCAGACCTTTTGCACGTGCCGTCAAGATGTAGTCCTCGCTGAGAGCCTCTCCCATCGTAGCCCGGGTCAGTAGTAGAAATCCACCGTATGAGAAAAGTGTAAGTGTGAGAGCTGGAAGGAATAGATATTGCATCCGGATGAGAATCTGTTCCGGCAACGAGGGCAGCGTCGAACTATTCCAGAGATAAGGCACAACGTTTCCTGGTGGAAACCAGTTTAGTGCGATCGCGAAGATAAAAATTAGAAGAATGCCCATGAAGAATGTTGGCAACGAAAAAGTGGTGAGAGAGCTTGTCACCCAGAAATTGTCCAGCGCCGACCCCCGCTTTCGAGAAATTACTATGCCGATGACTGTTCCGATAACGATCGAGAACACAGTCGAGGCCCCGAGCAGCAGAAGAGTGTTCGCGAGCCTGCCTTGGTTAATCATAAGAGTCGTCACGGGTGCATTATACTGATAGGAGTATCCAAAGTTGAAAGTCACCATCGCTTTAAAGTAGTCTACGAATTTGACCCAGGGCGATTGGCCATATCCAAACAGTTTTAGCTGGTTGTCACAAAAAGTAGGGCTAAGCTTCACTTGACCCAAGCATGAGTAGAGCGCGCCGACCTGGCCTGGCATCGCTTCGAATATTATCCAGTTGAGAACTATGACGAAGACTATGAGGACGATCGTGTAGATGACTCGCTTTACGAGGTATGAGCGCAGGCTCAAATCATGATCAGAGAAAAAATAAAAGGGGGGGGTTTATTTGAGGCTTGCCCTTTTTTCTAGCAGTCGTATCCTGTTGTAGGCTGTATGGTGCACGGGTTGAGGGTTATTGATCCCTCGTAGAGTACTGGTGGTAGTGCTGCTATGCCGAGCGGTGGACTGCTGGCCCATTCGAACGGTCCGATCCAGTTGAGGTTGTAGCGAAGTTCCACAGCGGAGACTTGGTTGATACCAACGACTCCACTGCCTGATGCTCCGATACCATGCTGCCAGTGAGTACATGACCCAGTAGGCACAGGTAGACCGAAGCAGATAGAGACAGCGCTAACAGGCTGAATCGGGTTTGCATCGTTCTGCTGAGACCAGATGTAGAGCGCTAAGTCACCGCTACTGCGGAAGTAGATACCGCTCGTACTCGAAGCCGGAGGCAGACCATTCCCGAACCGTGTCAGGAAGTAGGAGCCACCGATGGGCGGGTTCTGGGTTCCGCTGCTGCTGCAGTTGCCACTACCAGAGCTTGTAACAGTTCCACAAGTGAACGGTCCTGAACCGACGAGTGTGTGGCCGGCTATTGGATCATACGTGGCTGTAGTCTTTGTTGGGTCGATGGTCATTGTTGCCGCTGATGGACTCGGGCTTCCGCAGCCTGGCTGGCCGCTGACATTGGGACAGACGACGTTCGCGACGTTCAGTGCGTACTGCGCCTTGGGGCATGGAGTAGTTCCGGTACATGTCGCGATTGCAGTATCCCATGACGAGGTCCCCGCATTTGTCCAGTAGCGTCCTGAGACGATGGGTATGGCTGTGATGTTGGGTACTTCGAAGGGTCCCTTGGCGCTGACGGCTATGTCGAACGCACGAGGTCCCAGTACGGTGATACCGGTCATCGTTGCCGCTCCAGAGCCCAAGAAGGAGCCTGATCCGACCATGGACAAGTAGCTGAACGCCACGTCATAGGCTGTGACGGGTCTACCATCCTGGAAGTACACGTCGTTCCTGAGCGTGAAGTGGTAAGTAGTCAGTGTGTGCGGCGGAGGCGTATAGCCACCCTGCGAGATTACCGTAGCATTGTTCTCCTCTAGGTAGCTGTATGTCATCCAGTTGAACAGCTGAGACGGGCTCAGCGGGTTGCTGGCGAAGAGGGTATCGTACACGAGCCCTTCAACATAAGTGTCCCAGACGGTGCTGGCGATGTATGGACTGACCGACCGTGTCGTCTCTTTGAAGCCTTGGCGGACAGTGCCTGCTTGTACTGGAGCAGGGTTCCAAGCGTTCAGCCATGTGAAGAAGTTCGGCAGACCTGAGACTGCACCGTTTATGACACCGGTGTTCCATCCGTTGTTGAGATATCCGTACTGTATTGTAGTTTGGAAGTTTGGTATTGTCAGAACGTTTCCGCCGAAGACGGCCTCAGACTGTATTCCGGCGCTGATCGCAGATAGGCTTCCGTCCGAACAGAGCCCGTTACCTGGAGATGTTGGAAGGTTCGACGAAGCTCCGATGGCTGGGTCGCCTGGTGCCGAGAGGCATGAGGCAGTCTCCATCCGAGTGCTCAAAGTGTCATAGTTGGAGACGCAGATGTACTCATAGTTGTTGGCTGCTGCTGTCGGAACAGACGCGTTGTCACATTGACCACCACCGATCTTTTGCGTGGAGCAGCTGGCCGTTCCAGGGCTTGTGCAAGAGGCCGAGACGAATCGGCTGTTGTAGCCGAAGTAGAGGCTGCCGTCGAAGAAGGTGGGACCGCTGAAGGCGGCCGTGTAAATCCACCAGCTGAGGTTCACTGAAGTTGGCGAGGTTGTGAAGCCTGGAAAGGCGGTAATCGGACCTTCAACCGTGTTGAGATATGCGCATGGAGTTGTGTATGCTCCGGTGAATATGTAACACATCTGTGATGCGAGGCTTTCGCCGAGCTGTCTGCGAGGAGTGTTGTCGTTTCTGATGAAGAATGTGGGCTTGTTAGTTGCGGCGCTTCCACTGATGCCTGTCAATTGCGAAGTACCCGAGTTGAAGCCCGAAGCGACGCCCCCGTTGACAAAGTGTTGTGCGGCAGCGTTGAGGTCGGTGCTTGCTGGGGCATAGAGCCACGGCGAACCGTTCGCGCCGGCAGAAGTTCCGAGATGGTAAGCTGTTCCTCCAGGGGAGCCTACGATACAGTTAGACCCTGACTGGGGGAATGCCGTATCGTAGCCGCATGGATTTGGAGAGGGCAGACCACCACCGCTGGTAGTGGGGAGTGGATTGTCGATTGGGGTGCAGGTTCCTGCTACCACGGAGAATGTGCAGAACTGGTTCTTGTCGAACATGTGAGCTATACCTTGGCGGATTTGGACTCCACAAGCAGAGTTTCCGAAGCTGAAGTTGCAGCCCCAGAAGTTGTTTGCGAGCATGAGCTCAAGCTCGAAGTAACCCACCTGTGCGAGAGGTGAAGTTACAAGGAAGTTTGCGCTAGAGGTCAATGCTCCACAAGTTCCACTGCTTGGGGTTCCGGCGCACTCCCAGTCTGTCAAGTCAATGCTTGGAGTGGCGGACTGGAGGTTCACATACTCGGCCGTTTCGTCGTTGAATATGTTTTCGACGAGTGTGTTCATTGCTGGGCCTGCAGGGGTCCAAAGCTCTGAACATGAGCCCGAAGAGCCTAGTACGGGACATGGTGCACTGTTAGCGTGGCCTAGCTGGATGGCTGGAAGCTGGAAGTTGCCTGATGTTGCTCCTGTTATGCTAGCGAGAGAGAATGCGATAGCGAAGACTGTTAGTAGTTTGACTGTTTGTATTGTTCTCAAATTTTCCCGAAAGAGTTTTCCGGGCTCCTACACTTAAAAGATTATCCCCTTCGCGGATTCAGGGTAAATCCAGAGCATGATCCAGATATTTACAGAATACCCTAACATTCCCTGTCCGCATGCTGCTACTCTCATGTTACAGCGGTTCCTCCATATAGCTCGGCTTTCTAACGAACCGGGCAACTCCGGCCGCGATTGCAGCCAAGATTACGATTGCGAGACCGGTTGTCTGGAGAAGACCGAGGCTGAACGACCCGGTGACCAAGGAGGGGACCAGGAGAACAAATTGTGATTCGACGTTCCGTGAAGTGTCGTTTTGAGTCCTGAGCAAACTTCCGGCCACGGGCTTGGCAGAAACGACTGAGCTAATACGAACAATGATCTGGTACGCTCGCGGAGCATAGTTTGTGGTGTCCCAGGTCGCGTTCAAGGATCCGGTCCCACCCACCGATGGAAGACTGAAGTTGCCTGAACCAAGAAGCTTGGTATTTTCTAGGTTTATGGTCAGCGTGGCGTTCTCGACGATATTGCTGACATTTGTTATGTAGGCTGTGATCTGCACGGGTGTTCCTGGAACCACGTTAGGCACCGAGCTAGCCGCGATGGCGTTCTGGACTTTGATCGAGACGTCCACAGTAAGTTTGGTGTAAATGTTCAGTATGTTAACCAGAATTGTCGTCGTCCAAGAAACTGTCTCATTATCGTAGACTGTCAGACTAACAGCGCATAGGCCCCGGCCGACGCATCGACTCTCTCTGCCGAGCGACGTGGCCTGGAACACATGGAATTCAATTGTGCCAAATGGGTTCGTGGAGGAACTACTCTGGACATCCGGCTGGGTTCCATCTCCCCAGTTCCAAGTGTAAGATAGAGGCGCGGCTCTATTATTGTTCTCTTTGACAGTCGCGTTGAAGGTTACCGGCGTGTTCTTGGGCGCCGGATTTGGAGAATAGCTCACCCTGACAGTGGGCGGCCTGCATGCTGCGCCGCTACCAACTGGACAATCAACATTGGTAAAGTAGCCGTCCTGGGTCGAGAGGTGTTGAACGTTGGTGGGAATGGTCGTTGTCGAAGTGGCGGTAAATAGACTCGCGTTGAATAGGTGTAGTTGTGCAAATCCGAGCGACGCTACCGTGAATGTGATTCTGAAGAGCGAGCCTAACAGGATAGGGTCAGTCACTCTACCATTTATCACAAGAGAAAGCGAGATGACTCCCACGTAATCCGTCGAAGGACAATCTGCTACGCTCGCGGACTGTTTGAAGCCGTCTATACAGAAAAGAACAGTAGTCGCATCGCTTCCTAGCGCATTGCCCGAATAGTCGACAACGGGACAATTGATTATCATCCCGCTGCTGAGTTGTTTACAATGCCGGAACACTGTTGTATTGTAGAATAGTATCACGCTGAACGCGTTGAGAGATGGCGCCTCCGAAACGCTCACTCCCATGGAGACGCTGGAATCAACGATTTTTGTTGGGTCGGTTACGTTCTGAGGGTCTACGAAGATTGAAGCCGGGAAGCCCTGGGCGTGTACAGGCTGAATTGTCGGCAGCCAGATAGATGTGGTGTTGAGTCCGAGCGTTACTAGCAGAGCTATTGCGAGGATGTGAAAAACGCTCTTCTGGTTCAACCGAATTATCGTCTGTCCTTCGTGTTTAGATTTTCAGGGTTGTTAGCGTTTTAAAAGGTTATCCGGAATAGTCCTCGGTCATCCTCTGATGATGCGAACAACGAGCCTCGTCAGTTTAGCAGTCGTATCCTGTAGTAGGCTGTACGCTGCACGGGTTGAGAGTTACCGATCCTTCGTAGAGGACTGGAGGCAGGGCTCCGATTCCGAGCGGAGGAGCGGATGCCCATTCGAAGGGCGCGATCCAGTTGAGGTTGTAGCGAAGCTCGACAGCAGAGACCTGGTTGATGCCAACGACCCCGGTTGCTGATGCTCCGATACCGTGCTGCCAGTGGGTGCATGACCCGTTGGATACAGGTTGACCGAAGCAGAGGGAGACTGCGCTGACTGGCTGAAGTGGATTAGCATCATTCTCCTGTGTCCATATGTAGAGTGCGAGGTTACCGCTGCTGTGGAAGTAGATTCCGCTGGTGCTGGAGGCCGGGGCCAGTCCCTTGCCGTATCGGGTGAGCGTATAGCTCCCGCCCGGTGGCGGGTTCATGAATCCTGTCGAAGAGCATCCTCCTCCGACTACGCCGGTGGTGCTCTTGCATTCCCATGGCCCGGATCCGACTAGTATTCCATTGGCTAACGGATCGTAAGTGGGCGTGATCTTGTTAGGGTCCGCCTGCATGCAACTATCCGGAACGCTTCCAGTCGCGACATAACTGTCCCATAAGCTCCCCGAGCAGGTCGACCAGTAGTGGCCTGGTATCATGGTGACGGTAGTAATTGTTGCGAGTGTGAACGGTCCGACTTGGTTCAGGTTGACATCAAACTGGCGCTGATGGATGATGGTTACTCCCACCATCGGTTCCAGCACGCTACCCTGGAATGCACCGGTGGCTTTCAGAGTGAGCATTGCGAACTTTACATCCCAAGGCGTGACCTGTCTTCCATCCTGCCAGAAGATGTCGCCACGGAGGGTGAAACGGTAGCTAAGTACTGTCCCGGCAGGAGGCGTGTATCCAAGGTTGGAGTTGGCGAGGGGCTGAACTCCGACGATCATCCAGTCTACGATCTGCTCGTTCGACAGAGGGTTTGGTATCGTAAGCGTATCGTATATGTTGCCTATGATGTAAAAGTCCCAGGCTGTGCTGGCAATGTACGGATTGAGGCTACTGGTGGTCTGTTTGAAGCCCTGCCGGATCGTCCCGGGCTGGGAGGGCGCCGGGTTGCGCGCGTTTAGCCAAGTGAAAATGTTTGGAATCCCGGCTCCGTCATTGTTTATCGCTCGGCTCCAGCCGTTTAGATACGCGTACTGCTGGCTGGTTGTGAATACGGGGATTGTGTAGGCTCCCTGTCCGTAGAGGCTTTCCGCTTGTACGCCCGCGCTCACGGCCGAGAGCTGTGTCGTGCCTGAACACTGGCCGCCGGGTCCGTTGTTCGTGGATCCAGGCGCCGGGTCTCCCACGGCTGTTATGCAGGGAGCGAACTCCATCCGGGCGGTCATGCTGTCGTAGGCGTTGTTGCAGAGATAGAGGTAGTTGTTAGCGCTATTCGTCGGGACCGAGGCAGTGGAGCATGGTCCTGTCGGCGACTGAATAGACGCTATCCCGGAGACGAATCTGCTGTTGTATTCGAAGTAGAGGCTTGTGTCGAACGGGTAGACACCAAGAAAGCCTGCCGTATACATGCCCCAGCTCAAGTTCACGCTGTTGGTCGAGGTGGTGAAGCCCGGGAAAGCCGTTATCGGCCCTGTGACAGTCTGTAGATACGGCGAGCAAGAAGTGATGAAACCCTGTCCGAAGAGAGCGCAGATTTCCTGAGCGAGACTGTCGCCCAAGTCTAGGCGTGCAGGATCATCGCTTCGTACGAAGAAGTTGACAGTGTGGGCGGAGGCAAGGCTCGAGATCCCAGTGAGTACACACGTGGACGCGTCTTTGCCTGATGCAATTCCCGCGTTGATAAAGTGTTGCGCGGCCGCGCAGAAATCGGGACTACCCTGAGCTGGCTGCCAAGCATAGTTTACACCTGCTGCAGAAGCGAGATGGTATGCGACTCCGCCAACGCCCCCAACGACACACCCCGCGCCTGATTCCGGAAAGGATGAGTCCCAGGCACACGGGTTCGGGGAGGGCAGTCCACCATTGCTCGGCGGAACTGGATTGTCAATTGGTGATCCGGTTACGCCGATATTTCCATCGTTCGCGACGAACTTTTGCTTGTCGATGAGATGCGCTATGCCCTGGCGTATCTGAACCCCGTCTGGATCATTACCATAGCCGAAGTTGACGCCCCAGAAATTGTTGGCTAGCATGAACTGGATTTCGAAGTAGCCGTGGGATGAGACGGGTGCCGAGACTACGAAGTTGGGACTCGAACCTAGGGGAGCTACGAGGGAGGGTGTCAGAGGCGTATCGGTAAAGTCGATATTTGGGGAAGGTGCCTGGATGTTGTTGAACTCTGATGTCTGGTCTGTGAAGATGTTCGCTACCAGATTGTCCATCGCGGGACCTGCAGGATACCAAAACTCGGAACAGGCTCCAGCCGCACCTCGGGTCTGACAAGGCTGGAGGTTGGCATGCGCAAGCTGGATTTCGGGGGCGATGGAACTTGTCGCCATGGGTCCGGCGAGGCTGGCGAGTGAAAAGGAGACGAGGAAGACTGTGAGAAGCTTGACGAGAAGTATCGTTCTCAAACGCGTCAGTCAAGGTTGCGGCCTGCCTGGCCGTAAAAAGCTATCTCACCCGAAGGATTAGTATTGGAACCTTGAGCATGATACAGCATGTCAAGGAATGCTGGAACAACCAGAAGCTTCACTTGATTAGTCGACGAGCCTAGGTGACTATCCCAAAGTTGTTGAGAAGGATTCCTACGTCGATGATATCGATTATTCCATTGCCGTTATTGTCTCCCCAGATTGCCGCGACATAGCGCGGACTGCAGGCTGACGGTGTATAACAGGAAAAACCGTAGTCGTAGAATAGTATCGAGACGTCAGTGATCGTGACAGCACCATCCTGTTGAATATCGCCCAGAGGGAGAAGATGGATCATGTTCTTCGTGTTGAGTAGGCCGTCCTGTCTGTTCCCGAGACTCTCTATCGGAATGCTTGCATTGCCGGAGAGTCCGTAGCGAGCGGGTCTTACTCCTGTCGTGTTGAAATTGAAATATGTTGCATAGAGCGTTGCTGGAGGAATCTGTATGACCTGGACGCCGATTTGGTAATTTGTTGTGTTTGTTGCTTTCAAAGTCAGTGTCACGGTTTCACTAAAATCTCCGAGGTTCTTGTAGACAACCAGGACCTGAACGACAGGACTCTGATAGATTGGGGCTCCTGTGGGAGTATATGGATCATGGAAACCTCCTGCGTATTGCGTAGTAGAGTTGGGACTGAAGTACAAGATGGACACGTCATGGACTGGAGCGATCTGGTTGACGGTCTTCAGTGCGTAGATAACGAAGTTGGTTGAGGGATCTGTCGAATAGAAGACCCAGATGTTTTTGTCGGCGGTAGACTGGACGGCTGCAGGATACTCGCTGTCAATACAGCACGTCGCTGCGGTCAGGGCTGTCTCAGCCGTCCATGTTGAGCCGAGATTATTTGAAGATCTCTCATAGATGACATAGACGGAGTTTGAAGGGCTCAATATCACGTTTCTTCCCCAGAATATCCAGAATGTGCCGTTTCGATCCTGCATGAAGGAAGGATTGCTATCCTGGGTGCTAGTCTGAGTTGTCAGCTGGAACGGTGAAGTCCAAGTCGACCCATTATACGTTATGTAGTAGATGTCGAAAATACCCAAGGCCGCCTGGCCACGGGAATATGCGACACGGACGATGTTGTCTCTTCCCGCAAGGATAGAAGGTTGGAAATTCCAGTTTGAATCGTTAGCGGAGGTGAGCGACTGTTCTGCTGAGAAACGGACAGCACCTGGGGCTAGGGTCTCATACCATAACTGTCTCATAACTGGGCCGGTTCCACTGGGGGTCGTATTGTCCCTGACCCATGCAAGCCAGAGAGTGCCATCTTTCCCGACGGAGGCCGTAGGAAAAGTGTCGTTGAGAGGTGTTGGATTCGCCAATGGAACCGGAGTGTATGTGTGGGAGAACCCGGCGCCGTTGTTGGTAAGGTAGTACAGCTGGAAGTGTTGGGAGGTGGCGGCCTTGTAGGCCCAGAAGAGGTAGATGGTGCCGTTGGGAAGCTGGGCAAGCGCGGGATTCTGATTAACGCCGCCTTGGGTCGTTGGAGAGGCACCGGCTCCCCAGTTCCAGGCGGATCCGTTGAAGGATCCGCTCGCATAGAATATCAGATAGCTGGATAATGGACGGGCCGTCCACGCCATCTTTAATGTTCCATCGTTCGCTTGAATGACATTTGGCTGCACATTGAGCCCGGTTGGAGACACTATGGGTCCGCAGATCTGCCAGGCAGCGGACTGGGAGGCTGAACAGCCGAAAGCGTAAACCCGCAATGGCAACAGGAAGGTAGAGATGGAAAGTATAGTCAAAAGTCCGAGAGTGAGAGTCTTGCGCGTCGTGATGATCACTAACATGTTCAGGAACGAGAACCCTAGAGGCCGGGTTGACGTTACGGATTTGAATTGAGACGATATAAGGGTTGTCAAATTCTTAGACCTGGGCGGGATAGCGGCCGACCTCTATAGCCTTCCGCCTCAAGCCTCGGATTGAGCGAGGAATAAAGCCTAAGCCACGGCTAAGGTCGGAGAAATAAAAGAGGAGGGAGTTTGGATTTTTTCGGTTGCGTCTATGGTACTACAGTGAAGCTGCCGTGGAGTATTGCACCAGTGGCCTTTGTGCTCGTACCGTCAAGGTTGACGGGGTCGAGGCCGACGGCGATACTGGTCGAGAAGGTGAAGGTTTCACCTATCATCGATGGTGACACAGTGATCGATAGTGGAATGTTGGTTGCACTGGAGGATGGAGCGATCGTCACGACTGGCGATGTTACGGTGAACGTGTCGCCGAGGCTGCCGATGGCAGTGACTGTTACCTGCGCGTAGATAGTGTGAGAGTCTGGGTTGTTGATGCCCACTTTGAAGCTCTGTACTCCGCCAGTCTTGCCGATGGATAGTTTGTGAGTGTATGTTAACTGGTTGACCGTTGGAGCATGGATGACGTTGAGAGTGTAGGTCTCGCAGTGCTGGACAGATCCATTGTTGGCGCAGAACTGGAAGGTGTAAGTGCCGGCAAGAGTGCCGACTAGAGAGAATGCAGTAACGCCCCAGAAGTCAGGATTGTTGATGGTCTGGTAGTTTGTGCCGAACCTTTGGTTGAACGATGGGTTACCCATGTCGCGTGGATACGCTGCATTGTCGAATCTGCAGCCCCAGTTCGATAGACCCGCAAAGTCCTCAGGGTCTATGATGCCGAGGAATGGGTAGAGTCCCGAGCTTGGCACGATGACAGGTCCGTTTGCGGCCAAGTACGAGTAGGGTATCTGTGTACCGTTAGCCCAGAAGGTTCGCACAAAGCACACCTTGTTCGGCTCATCTGGTCCGAAGACAGGCGCAAGCTGTGGAACGGTGACTCCGCTGGAAGGAAGTTGCGAGTTGAGCGCCGAGACTGAGGGCGTACCATCCCAGCCGTTCGTGGCAAAACCCCCTAGAGCACTGGCCTGGACCCAGAGAATCTGGGCTGGTGACGAGAAGATGCTCAGGTATGGCAAGAGTGGGTTGGGCTGGTCTGTTATGGTCAGCGAGCCGCATGGAGTGCCGATGAACTGGCCTGCGAAGTCGACTCCGTTTGCATTATCGAACACGGTTGCGCTGAGAGAGTCTGGACTTGTCTGCACAAAGTCGTTGCCAGTGCAGAATGATGGGCCGATGCTAAAGTCTGCGACGTGGAAGGTTATGACAGCCATGTGAGTCAAGCTGCCGCTTGTCGCAGTTATCGTGGCGGTGTAATTGCCGGTTGCCGTGTAGTCAGGGCCTGTAGAGGCGAGGCCTCCAACAGTCGACGCGAAGAACGCGACTGTGTCGGTGCCACCTGCTGTCAGGGTTCCCATGGCAGGCGAGTATGCGGGGGTGATGTTGTCGGTGCGGCAGCAAGAGTCTTGCTGGCCTGATAGCGGAGCGATGACGGTCGAGAATGTAATGGTACCAGCGAAGTTGCCAATGCTTGCCAGATTGAGGTCTGCAGCGACGGTCCCGCCTCTGACGATGCTGATCGAATCGGGAACCGCGGCGAAGCTAAAGTCCTGGCCTGGAACATGGACGGTCATCATGGCGCTGTGGCTGTGGACGCCGCTCGAACCTGTAACGGTGAGCGTATAGTTTCCAGTTGCAACACCCGATGAAACCGAGATGGTCAAGGTCGAACTGGCTGTGCTTAGACCTGAACCGTCATTCGTCAAGGTCGCCGGTGGCGCAGAACCCGTGATGCCGGACGCGCTGCTGACAGCGAATGTGACAGTGCCGCTGAAACCGCCGAAGCCGTTCACGTTGACCATGGTTGTCGAGTCACTGCTTCCACGAGAAATTGTAACCCCGGACTGGCTGAGAGCTATACCGAAGTCGGGAGCCGCGATCCGGACTGAAATGGTGACGCTGTGGCTTTTGCTGATCCCGTTTAGGCCTTCACCAGTTGCGCTGACTGTAATGCTGCCGGTGGTGGTTCCGCTGACAGTGAACGTGTCACTGGCAGTTGGGCCTGTAAGATCGACTGTGTCACTTGCTGGAGTACATGTAAGACCAGCTGTGGCACTGCAAGTCACATCGAGAAGGTCTTGGTAGCCACCCTCAGAGGCGTAGCTGATAGTGTCAGATATCGGTATACCCGATGGAGTGCTGAGAGCTGCGTGCGCAGGAACCATTGTGAAATCGATCAGGTTAGCGAATGTCGCTCCCTGGTCGGTTTCTGGGACTGCAACTCCACTGCCGTTGGCAATGGTAACGCAGTCGCTGTTGCCGGTGCTGGTGTTTGTGCATCCAGTCTGGTAGCCGATCGGAGTGCCGGTTGTTGACCCTACAATGTTGTAGTTGATTGAGAAGAGTAGGCCAGTTGTCGGGTTGCTGGTCAGACTGTTCTGGACGGCGGCGAGGTGAACGACACCTGCGACGTCGTTTGCAGAACAGACGGTGCCCGCGATAAGGACGCCGTCGATACACTCCAAGACGATTGTGGGAGAGTTCGATAGAACGCTACCGGATAGGCTGACGCTTGAGCCTCGAAGGATGCTGGGGTCGGCGAAAACTTGGATGTCGAACCCGTTGAACGGGTTGGAATTGGCGACATTGATGGGTACATTGACTGAGCTCGCGCCGGACGCGTTGACGTTATTGCCACCATTGACGCTGACGATGCCTGTTGCTGCGTGGGCTAGTGATGGGACGAGAAATGCTCCGAGAAGCATGAGTGGTATGATAAATATTGCACTAAGTTTTTTCAAACTGTTTTAAGCACCCGTTTTTCCGAAGAAGCAATTCCCGAACAGTCGATATAAGAGTTTTCGGAGTCTTCGGCGGATTTTATAGCCACGAAACACTCGAGATTGAGAAAGACTTCCACGGTATTCCAGAAATATACGGGTATTAGCCGGTTGAATAGGACGGTTGGAAAGCTCGAAAGAACATTCGCAATTATCCCTCAGCGATTGTCGAGCTATGACTTGGACCGCCCGATCCTATGTGCAGGTATTGTAGTTCGCAAAGGTGATTCCCACGTCGATCATGTCGATAACTCCATTGTCGTCTATGTCCGCGTAGGGTTCCAGCGGCGACAGTTATAGGTGGAATTCGAGCCGTAGCCACAGATGAGGGTTGAGAGGTCGGTTATGGTTACGGAGACATCCTGGTTAATGTCGCCTAGCGGTAGGACGTGGTAGGACGTGGATCTGGTTTGTGTTATTGAATGAGTTGTCTGCTACGTTTCCAAATGTTTCTCCTGCGAGGGAAGTGATGGTAACTGACATTCCGTACCATGCTGGCTTGATCTTGGTCGTGTTCCAGTAAAAGTAGTAGATTACCGTGCTGCCCGCCCAGACTAGACGGTTCAGGGTGCCGATGGTGATAGTAATCGTGTTCGCGGCTGCTAGGGTGGCTGTCACGGTCTCGACATAGTCGCCTTTGTCGGTGATTGAGACGGCGATGGTTACTATGGACTCGGGCCAATGTAGCGCAATAGGGTAGACTTTTCGTACACGACGAGCCAAGCGGCTAGACTCCTGCTGAGCTTATTGCTCCCGCAAAAACGATCCAGAATGATCGTTCTTTAGGCTGACAAATGTGATTCGCTGAGTTCGTGATGAGGTGACACACGAAGCTGTCTCACATGATCCACCTAGTTAGAGAACGGATGAAGAGAAGATTCTTCGATTTGAACGTGACACTACGACACTAATCGTTCGTCTACCTAACGATGTGATACTGGGATCTTTTGATAGCTCCGGTTATTGCGCGAATAACCAGAGGCGCGCTCCTAGCAAACCCCAGATCATGCGACTATGGGGTTCGTTGAAACCAGTTCCGAGCAAGCTATTTTTCTGATTCTATATGTGCATGTTGTAGTTCGCCAGTGAGACTCCGAGATCGACGATGTCGACGGTCCCGTTGTTGTTGATGTCGAGATAGGGATTCCATCGGCTGCAGTTGCACGTGGATGAGAAACCGTAGTCGTAGAAGAAGACTGAGACATCGTTGATGTTTACAGAGCCGTCTTGATCCACGTCGGCGAGTGGGATGATGCGCATTTGGTTGGTGAGGCTTAGATTGTTGTTGAAAGAATTGCCGTATGTCTCGCCTGAGGCGAGCGCTATGCTGGTAGTGAAACCGTATCGGGCCGGCGTAACGCCTGTCGTGTTCCAGTAGAAGTATACGTTGACTGTGCCTCCTGGGCCGACGAAGCCGGTGCTTGTTCCTAGGTTAATGTTGGTAGTGTTGGTGGCTGTGAGACTCACGCTGACTGTCTGGCTAAAATCACCCGGGTCCCAGACTGTGACGATAATCGTCACGATTGCGCTCAGACCCACGGATCTCAGTCCGCCGGGGTATTCCCAGGTGGTCCCGAGGCTGCTCGATGCGTAGACTCCGGCCACGGCTACGTCATGGACGTTTCCGACTCCACTAGAAATGATTGCGAACACGTCATATGTCGGAACATTCAGGTTTGACGTGTAAAATACCCAGATGGGTTTCGTGCCGTAGCTCGACTGTACAGCGCTAGGCATGAAACTGTCGACACTTGTCGAAGTGTTGGTCAGCTGAATCTCCGATGACCATGTGCCGCCCATATTATAGGAGTATTTTCCGAAGAGAATGTAGTCCTGGACTGTTGGTGAGACTACGTTGAGTCTTCCCCAGAAGAGCCACATGGTGCCGTTCCTGTCCTGCAACATAGAGGGATGCTCATCAGTCGACGATGAAGTTACTATCCTTGTCTCAGAACTCCAACTTGCCCCATTGTACGTCTTCTGATAGATCTGGTAACTGCTGCCTGCCGCTCCTTTTGACCATGTCACGCGTACGATACCATCTTTGGCGACCATCAATCCCGACCCGTAGTTCTGGTTGGAGTCCGTTGTTAATTGAATGTCCGATGACCAGACTCCGCTCTTCCAATTCTTGTAGTAGAGCTGTTTCAAGGCCGGCTGGGACAGATTTGTCGAGTCAACCCTAGTCCAGACGAGCCAGATAGTGCCGTCCCGTCCTACCGCTGCTGATACTTGAGTATCGTTGAGATTGGTGTTGGTGAGCTGGGCGGGTGCGGACCATCCGGGGGTATTGTATCTTGAATAGAAGATCTCGTAGCTGTGAGATACTCTCAAGGTCCAGAATATTCCGACCGTGCCGTTACCCAGCTGAACGAGTGCCGGTGCCGCATTCTGGCCTGATGTGGTGAAATTTCTGCTAATCGACCAGACTCCATTCGTGTAGGTCTTGTAGAGAATGTCGAAGCGGCCCGTAATCTGAGCGTTGCGGTCTGACTGCCATGCGATCCACATTGTCCCATTGCTGGCCTGGAGCCCCGTCGACAACAGGTTGAGACCACTGTTCGCATCGATCAGGGTGGGGCTGGACCATGTAAGGCTGGCGTGGACGGGGGGAAGAGATGGCAGACCGATCATTAGAGCAAGCATAAGCAATGGTAGAATGATGAAAGGTTTCGACCTTGGCGAAGGCAATTCCCTAGATCACGATCCACCCTAACGATGGGACAGATTCTCCGCTGATGACTAACGTTCGCAAGCGTGACGGGCTCACAGCCCTTTCTCGCCGCAAGTCAGCTCTGGATTTGGCGAGTCTTCCCAAGCAATACGATTCTGTCGGTGTACAGAAGCGTGTGGGGTATCGCATGACTCGACAGTATGAAAGGGTACGGAAAGAAACCGGGGGTTTGACTCATTCCCGTCCTAGGGTAGGACGGTGAACGAGCCGCTCGTAGGTGCACCGTTTGTAAGGGTGCTGATGAACGGTAGCTGTGATGGATCTGTGGTCGCCGTAGTGCCCCAGTGAATGACGGCCATGAAGTTCCATGTCTCCCCGATTTGGGAGGGGCTGAACGTTGCTGACAGGTTGATCTGGTTAATGTTCTGGTGCGGTGCCAGCGAGTATACTTGCGTGGTCATGGCGAATGGGGTTGTTCCGCTGCCGTCTGTCACGGTGAGTGTAATCGCGAAGTAGAGTGTTCCGCTAGATGCCGTGCTGTTGCTCTTCACGCCCATTCTCCATGTCTGGACATTGTTGTACTTTGACAGGCTGAATCGGTGGTTCCATGTCATCTGTGTGAAGAACGGTGCCTGGATGGCCGTGGCGGGGGAGACGGTTACTGTGACAGTCACGCTGTGTGATAGGCTGCCGCTTGTTCCAGTTACGTTGACCAGGTAGGTTCCTGTCGGGGTAGATGTGGTGGTTGTGATTGTCAGCATTGAGGTGCCTGAGCCAGTGACGCTGGTTGGGCTGAGCGAGGCTCCGAGATTGGGCGAGGCGGCCACTGCCAGGTTAACGGTTCCGCTGAAACCTCCGAGGGAGCTGATGGTGATGGTGCTGCTTCCCGAGTTGCCTTGTGCGATTGGGACTGATGTGGGGCTGGCGGTGATTGTGAAGTCTTGGACGTTCACTGTGACGATTGTATTGTGGGTGAGGGAGCCGCTTGTTCCGGTTACTGTGACGGTGTAGCTGTTGGCTGTGCTACTGGAGCAGCTGAGGAAGGCTGTGCCCGAGCCGACTATCGAGGCGGGTGTAAGGCTACAGGTTAGACCGCTCGGAGTGGATGTGCTGGAGAGTGCTACTGTGCCAGAGAATCCGTTGACTTTAGTGACAGTGATGGTGAAGTTGGCGGATTGGCCTGGGAACACGTTCATGCTGGTTGGGCTGGCGCTGATCTGGAAGTCGACCACTTGGACGAATACTGTTGCGGTGGTGTGAGAGTCAGATCCGCTTGTTCCAGTTACTGTGACAGTGTAGTTGCCTGCTGTGGCAGAGCTGACTGTGAGTGTAGCGGTTCCAGATCCACCGCTGATGCTGCCAGGGCTGATCGTTGCGGTTAAGCCGGCGGATGGGTTGGTCGTGAGGGTTACCGTTCCCGTGAACCCGTTGA